>OFMT01000003.1_pt1 | contig 224381 bp, 197 predicted proteins | sample 1541891 | NCBI WGS metagenome assembly OFMT01 (sample SAMN04209230, study PRJEB22552) | human gut metagenome | biome: gut; material: feces | host: Homo sapiens | place: USA: Oklahoma | reverse complement strand
GCTTGCGGTTATTCACTTTGCAAGGGTGCGGCGACTCGCCGCACCCTTGGACGCTTGCCCTTTGTGCGCTTTATCGGTTCGGTAAAATGGATTTCTTGGGGCGAAACCGTCGTCAGGCAAATAGTTTTAATATTGTAAATGACATAACCGTGTAGAGCGGATATCATCCGCCCGCGATTTATGTAATAGCTTGCGGTTATTCACTTTGCAAGGGTGCGGCGACTCGCCGCACCCTTGGACGCTCTTCGCGGAATATAACGCTGTTTTACGGCATAAATACGAAAACCGCCCGGAAAGCCTCGGGCGGTTCGGTTTATTTTTCGGTTTTGTTAAAGATTTCTCTCGCTTTTTGCGCGTCCTGCGCTATCTGGTCGCCGAGCGCGTCGAGCGAATCAAAGACTCTTTCGGGGCGGATGTACTGAAGAAGTCTTACCTCAACATCCTTTCCGTAGAGGTCGCCGGAGAAGTCGGTTATGCAGGTTTCGCTGCGCAGATCGTCGCAGGTAAATGACGGTCTGCGTCCGATGTTGGTGACCGCCGCGTGAAGCTCGCCGTCTATCGGCACGCATGAGGCGTATACGCCGAACTTCGGAACGATAAAGCCCTCGGGGAAATGCTGGTTTATCGTCGGCGCGCCTATGAGCCTGCCGCGCCTGTCGCCGCTGACGACGGTAAATTTATAGGAAAATTTGCGCCCGAGCATGGCGTTCGCGTCCTCGACATAGCCGTTTGAAAGGGCGTTTCTTATTCTCGTTGAGCTTATCGGCGCGCCGTTATACTCGGTGCGCTGTGCAACGGCGCATAAAACTCCGTGAGCCTTGCACAGCTCCTCGAGGTCGTGGGAATCCGCGGCGGCGTTTTTTGCAAAACGGTAGTTGTAGCCGCAGCAGACCGCGCCCGCGTTCAGCTCGTCTATTAAAATCTCGTTGACGAACTGCCGCGCCGACATATCGGCTATACGCGCGAAGGATATCTTTTGAACGGTTATTCCGAGGCTCTCGAGCATTTCGTCGCGCGCCTGACGGGTCATCAGCTCCGGGGGAGACCCCGCGCCGACGACTTTAAGCGGGTGCTCGTCAAAGACGAGGGCGCACGGCTCGAAGCCGCGCTCTTTGAACGATAGGGCGAGGTCAAGCACAGCCCTGTGACCCCTGTGGAGCCCGTCAAAGCTGCCCAATGCAACCGCTCGGCGCTGTGTCATTTCTCTCTCCCCTTTCAAATTATTTTCCCTTGAACTGCTGCTTGAGTCTCTTCTCCTTGGAGAGGATACGCTTTCTGAGTCTGAGCGACTTGGGCGTTACCTCAAGCAGTTCGTCGTCCTTTATAAATTCCATGCACTGCTCAAGGCTCATCACCGTATGGGGCACGAGGCGCAGCGCGTCATCGGAGCCGGAGGCACGGGTGTTTGTCAGATGCTTATTCTTGCAGATATTGCAGACTATGTCCTCATTCTTGGCGCATTCGCCGACTATCATGCCCTCGTAGACCTCAACGCCCGCGGGGATGAACAGCCTGCCTCTGTCCTGAGTGTTGAACAGACCGTAGGCGGTACTGACGCCCGTCTCATGCGCGACTATCGAGCCGCGCTCGCGGGTAACTATCTCGCCCTTATAGGGCTCGTAGCCGTCGAAAAGCTGGTTCATGATGCCGTTGCCGTTTGTGTCGGTGAGGAACTCCGCGCGGTAGCCGATGAGTCCTCTCGACGGGATGCGGAACTCAAGGTGAGTCGCGCCGCCGTCGCGCGTGCCCATGTTTATAAGCTCGCCCTTGCGGGAGCCGAGCTTCTCTATGACCGCGCCGACATACTGCTCGGGGACTTCGACTATCAGCAGCTCCATAGGCTCGCAGGTCTTGCCGTCTATTTCCTTGAGGATGACCTTCGGACGCGAAACCTGAAACTCATAGCCCTGGCGGCGCATAGTCTCTATAAGAATCGAAAGATGCAGCTCGCCGCGGCCGGAGACTTTAAACGTGTCTGTCGAATCCGTCTCCTCAACGCGCATACTGACGTTCGTCTCGACCTCCTTGAACAGGCGGTCTCTTATATTTCTCGAGGTTACGAACTTGCCCTCGCGGCCCGCAAACGGGCTGTCGTTGACCATGAAGTTCATGGATATTGTGGGCTCGTCTATTTTTATAAACGGCATCGGCTCGATGCAGTCGGGTGAGCAGGCGGTCTCGCCGATATTTATGTCGCCTATGCCGGAGATGCAGACGATATCGCCCGCCGCGGCCGAATCGACTTCGACACGCGAAAGCCCCTCAAACTGATAGAGGCGCGACACCCTGACATTCTCCTGAGTGCCGTCCGTCTTGCAGAGCACTACGGGCTCGTTCTTCGTCACTCTGCCGCGCTCGACTCTGCCGACACCGATTCTGCCGATATAGTCGTCATAGTCAAGGCTCGTGAAGAGAATCTGAAGCGGGGCGTCGACGTCGCCGTCGGGAGCCTCGATATGCTCAAGTATGGCGTCGAGCAGGGGGCGCATATCGCCCGAGCGGACGGTGGGATCGAGCGAGGAATATCCGTCTCTTGCCGAAGCGTAGACAACGGGGAAGTCGAGCTGATCCTCCTCGGCGCCGAGGTCGATAAACAGGTCTATGACCTCATCGACAACCTCTGCGGGGCGCGCGTTGGGTCTGTCGACCTTGTTGATAACGACAAGAACCTTCTTCTTGAGCGCAAGGGCCTTTTTGAGGACGAAGCGCGTCTGGGGCATACAGCCCTCGAATGCGTCGACGAGCAGAAGCACGCCGTCAACCATCATGAGTATGCGCTCGACCTCGCCGCCGAAATCGGCATGGCCGGGAGTGTCAACGATGTTGATTTTCACGCCGTTATAGTGGACGGCGGTGTTCTTCGAAAGTATGGTTATTCCGCGCTCGCGCTCAATGTCGTTTGAGTCCATGACCCTTTCCTGAACCTGCTCGTTGGCTCTGAATATGCCGCTCTGCTTGAGCATTTCGTCAACGAGGGTGGTCTTGCCGTGGTCAACGTGCGCTATTATGGCTATATTTCTTACGTCTTCTCTCTTTGCCAAAAGGATTCACCCGTTCCTGAAAAAATTTGTGATGATAAAAGCTGAAAACGGTCTTCGGATGGCTGTTTTTCCGTCAGCGCGCACAAAAACAGACCGAAATCTTTGTGCGTCCTGACGAAAAAACCCCCGACAGACGACCGCGCCGCCGCCAAATGCGACGGAAAACCTGCGCTTGCAAAAGCTTCTAAAAAGCACTTTTTCGGCGGAACGCGAGGTCCCGCCGAAAATCCGTGTATGTTTTGATTATTCGCCCTTCATCTCAAGGAGCTTAACCTTACCCTCATAGGAAGCAACGCTGACCTTGATGGAATCGGTGATAGCGGCCTTGATGTCGTCCTCGGTAACACCGAGATCCTTGAAAGCATAATCGGTGGGCATGAAGAGATCGAGATCCATGATCTCCGGAAGACCCATGGGATTGATACCGCTGTCGATGCCCTTCTCGGCATACTCCTTGACAACGCCCTTGAGTCCCATTCTCATCATCCACGGGGGGATACCGATAATCTTTCTGTCGTCGCCCATGCCTCTTGCGGCGTAGACAATCTTGAGGAACGGAGCCCACTTCATGTTGTAGCAGCTGATAGGCCATGCCTTGGCGCCGGTGCTGCGCTCTGCCGCGCCGACAATGGACTCACCGACCTGACGGACGGTAAGCATAGCTGTACCTCCTCTGGGATACATGGTGAAGGGAAGCTTGTCCATTCTCTTTATCTGCTCGATAAGGATAACCCAAACGGGCTTTCTGCCGGGCTGAGTGCCGAAGATGTAGGGCAGCTCGAGAACGGCAACATCGAAGTTGTCATCGGCATAGGAGAAAGCAACGTTCTCCTGGTCGATACGGCTTCTGATATAGGGGTGCTTCTCGCAGAGCTTCATATCCGGACGCTCTTTGGCAAGGTAGGAGAAGTAAGAGCCGAGGATAACGGCCTTCTTGTAACCGAGCTCCTTGCAGATGGGAAGAAGTCTCTTGAGCGGAGCGATGTTGTACTTGTAGTAAGCATCGTAAACGGGTGCGGGGAACTCGACTCTCTCGTCAACGCCTGCGGCGAAAACGAAGCAGTCGCAGCCGGCCATGAGCTCTTTTATCTCGTCGTCGGTCTTCTCGTAGATGTTGCACATTACGATCTCCATCTCCTCGGGGATGGGAGCTCCTTCGGGAAGGGGCGGGAGAGCAACAGACTTGACGCTGTGGCCTCTGTCAATGAAAATACGTGCTGCGGCGCTGCCGAGAAGGCCGGTGCCGCCAATCATAAATACCTTCATTTTGTTTACCTCCAATATATTTGCAATAGCTTACTTATTATACTTTTTATATCGGTAATAGTCAAGCGATAAAGCATAAAAAAGTGTACTAAAGTACAGCGAAAAAAGAGTCTTTATTTGTGTAAAAAATCCCCATGCCCGAAAAACCGCGGGGAAAATCATATCGGAGGTGCTTTGCGGGATGTTCGTGAGGCATAAAACCGCCCTTTATCGGTTCGGTTTGCGGGGAGTTGTCGTCGGCACACCGTAGGGGAGACCTTTGTTCGCCCGCAAAAATACAGCGACTGACATATATTAAACCGTGTTGGGACGGATATCATCCGCCCGCGGGTTATACAGAGATTTACAGCTTTCCTAAATCCGTAGAACACAAAAATAACGGATGAGGACATTTTCCAAAAGGGAAAGCAAGCGACTTTATAACTTTCGAGGAACAAGTTTCCAATAGCCGCGCCGCAGAGGTAGAAACTAATTAAGAACCGCGAGGGAACGGCTTGCTTTGCAAGCCGCCGCATAACCCTCTCAAAACATAGTCGCCTATCGCCCTTGGAGCGGGCGTTATGCTCCTTGTTTTTCGCCAACATCGCCTCGCTTCATCCGCCACCGGCGGCGCTTCGGCGACGTTGCCTGTACTGTTTGAGCGAAGCGAGTTTACGGGCGAATGTGCCGAGCTGCCTACTGAGTAGCACAAGCTATGTACTGCGGCGCGGCGTTCGCGGGGTCTCGGGGCGAAGCCCTGAGTTTGCTTTTCTTTTGCAGGCGTTTTCTTTTTCAAATAAAAAGAAAATGCCGAAACGCTGTAGAAGATAAAATGTTTTGCTAAGGTAGGTAGCGAAGGTAGTGGGTAAAATTTACCGGCATCATGCTGTGCCGCCTGCGGCGGCATCGGTGCGTCGAGTCGCCGCACCCTACAAAGTGAATAGCCGCAAACTTACAGCAGCTTGCGTAGGGATCTGCGGGATAAATCCCGCCCGTTTTTATTTCCCCGAGGTTGAAAAGACCGCGCTGTCATGTTATAATCAACATAAGTCGGAGGAAAACTCCGAAAAAGTTGAGGACTTTGCTAAGAGGGTGGAGTATAATGACTGTTTTACAGCTTAAAGAAATTCTTTCGGCCGAACTGCTTTGCGGCGGCGATCATCTGGACAGAGAGGTGCATACCGCCTGCGGAAGCGACATGATGAGCGACGTGCTCGCGTTTGTCAAGGAGCAGGCTGTTTTGCTCACGGGGCTTGTCAATCCTCAGGTCGTGCGTACCGCCGAAATGATGGATATGAAGGTCATAGTGTTTGTGCGCGGCAAGGTGCCGGGTGACGCGATACTCGACCTTGCGCGCGAGCTTGATATAGTCGTGCTCAAAACCGAGCTCGAAATGTTTACCTCCTGCGGAAAGCTCTATCAGGCAGGGCTGAGAGGAGGACGGGCGGCAAATGGATAATATGAAGCTCCATTTTGACGTTGACGGAGAGGATTTTACCCGCGCGGGCGAGGCGTCCGGCGAGACAAAGCGCGTGCTCAAGGGGCTCGGCTTTGACGCCAACGTGATAAGAAACGTCTCGATAGCCATGTATGAGGGCGAGATAAATATGGTCATTCATGCGGGCGGCGGCGAGATAGACGTCGAGATATCGCCCGAGTGTATTTCCATGGTGCTCACCGACCACGGCCCCGGCATAGAGAATGTCGAGCTCGCCATGCAGGAGGGCTATTCGACCGCGCCCGATAAGGTGCGCGCCCTCGGCTTCGGAGCGGGTATGGGTCTGCCCAATATAAAGAAGTATACCGATGAGATGAACATAGAGACGGAAAAGGATGTCGGAACGACTATCAGGCTCAAAGTGTATAACGGTATATAATAACGATTGCTGACTGAGCGCCCGTGTCCGCGGGCGCCGGGAGGGTTTTCCATATGAACACGTATTTCCATTCGGTGCGGCTCGACGAGGAGAAGTGCATGGGCTGCACCAACTGCATAAAGCGATGTCCCACGCAGGCCATCCGCGTGCGAAACGGCAAGGCGCATATTATCTCCGAACGCTGCATCGACTGCGGCGAGTGCATCCGCGTCTGCCCGCACCATGCAAAATATTCGCACCGCGACTCGATGAACAGAATAATCGAGTTCAAATACAGAGTAGCTCTGCCCGCGCCCTCGCTCTACGGGCAGTTTAACCACCTTGACGATATCGGCTATGTCATAACGGCTCTGAAAAGGCTCGGTTTCGATGAGGTCTTCGAGGTGGCAAGGGGCGCCGAGCTGATAAGCGACGCTACGCGAAAATATATCGCGGAGCACGATATCCCCAAGCCCGTCATATCCTCGGCGTGCCCCGCCGTGTGCCGGCTGATAAGGGTCTGCTTCCCGAATCTTATCCACCACGTTCTGCCGCTCAACTCCCCCATGGAGACCGCCGCCATGATAGCGCGCAAAGAGGCGCAGGCCAAGACGGGACTCGATTCTTCGGAGATAGGCATATTCTTTATCACGCCCTGCCCCGCGAAGATAACCGCCGTCAAGCAGCCAATCTGCCTGCCGGAGTCAAACGTTGACGCGGCGATAGCGATGAAAGATATATACCCTGTGCTTTTAAAGCAGATGAACCACCTCGGAGCGCCGGAGGACGCCTGCGAGTCGGGGCTCATGGGAGTCAGCTGGGCGTCGAGCGGCGGCGAATCTGCCGCTCTGCTCAAGGACAAATATCTGGCCGCGGACGGCATAGAGAATGTCATAAAAGTGCTCGAGGAGATAGAGGACGAAAAGCTTGACAGGCTCGATTTCGTCGAACTGAACGCCTGCTCGGGCGGCTGCGTCGGCGGCTCGCTGACTGCGGAAAATCCGTATGTCGCAAAGGCGCGCATTCAGCAGCTCAGAAGATATCTGCCCGTTGCGGCGAATCATCTGGAGGACGGCGACGTGCCCGACAGCATGGAGTGGCAGTGCCCGCTCGAGGGCTCGTCCGTGCTGAAGCTCGCAGATAACGTCTCCGACGCCATGGCGATGATGTCGAAGATGACCGAAATAATAGCCCGCCTGCCGGGGCTTGACTGCGGCACCTGCGGCGCGCCCACCTGCCGCGCCCTTGCCGAGGATATAGTCAGGGGCAGCGCGACGCTCCACGACTGCGTTTTCGCCATGCGCGACGAGCTCGCGGGCACGGATATGCAGGAGTATATTCCCGCGCCGTTCAGAAGCACGGGCAAAAAGGAGGAGACGAAGTGACCGTAGGGGATATAAAAGAAAGGCTTGAGCTTAAAGCTCTGTGCGAGAGCGAGGAATCGCTTTCGCGCGAGGTCACGGGCGGCTACTGCGGCGACCTTTTGAGCTGGGTCATGTCCCGCGCAGCGGCGGGGGACGCGTGGATGACCGTCATGGGCAATGTCAACGCCATAGGCGTGGCGGCGCTTGCGGACATAGCCTGCATTATTTTAACGGAGTCCGCGCCCCTCGATGAGGACGCGCGTATCCGCGCAGAGCAAAACGGCGTTGCGGTATATCAGACCGCGAAGAACGCCTATGAAACAGCAGTCAGCCTGTCGGGGCTTATATAAACTAAACCTGCTTCACCCGTCGGTGCGGCACCTTGAGAGGAGAAAAGTTATGGGTAATGAATTCGAAAAAGCGGTAAAAAGATTTTCCGAGGCAAAGGATGTTTTGGAGAAATTCGAGAAATCGGAGGAGGCCGTGGCGTTTATGCAGAACGAGACGGGATTGCCCGCCGACGAATGCATGAGGGCTTATGAGTTGATTATGAATACCGATACCGACTGAAAATAGTCGGTTAAAACCTATTGACGAATAAATCCAAAAGTATTATAATCACCTTAATGTTGTACCTGTCGGGTGCAACACTAAATGAGCATATCTGAAAGGCTATGACGGAGACAGTAGCCTTGCGCAAAGAGACAAAGTGAGCCGGCGGCAGTGGAAAGTCGGTGCTCGGCGCAGGAGCGAACATCACTCCCGAGCAGCGGGACGAAAGGCGAAAGCCGAGTAGATTCCGACGGCGCGTCCCACCGTTACCGGGCGGCATTTAATTGAATGTAGTGGGTGGTTGCAAAGCCGGGTCTTTGTCCTGTTATGGGCAGAGGCCTTTTTTGTTTCCGTCCGCGATTCCCTGAAAGGATGGATAGCTGTTATGTACGACAAGGTATCGACGAATTTCGAGTTCGTCAACCGCGAGAAAAAGGTGCTCGATTTCTGGAACGAGAACCACATCTTTGAGAAGAGCATCGACTCGCGCAAAAATGCGGAGACTTTCACTTTCTATGACGGCCCGCCGACGGCAAACGGCAAGCCGCATATCGGCCATGTGCTGACGAGAGTTATAAAGGATATGATCCCGCGCTACAAGACCATGAAGGGCTATATGGTGCCCCGAAAGGCCGGCTGGGATACCCACGGTCTGCCCGTTGAGATAGAGGTCGAGAAGCTGCTCGGCATCGAGGGTAAGCAGGGGATAGAGGAATACGGTCTCGAGCCCTTTATCAAAAAGTGCAAGGAGAGCGTATGGAAATACAAGGGTATGTGGGAGGACTTCTCCGGAAAGGTCGGCTTCTGGGCCGATATGAAGCACCCCTACGTCACCTATGACAACACCTTTATCGAGTCCGAGTGGTGGGCGCTCAAGCAGATTTGGGACAAGGGACTGCTCTATAAGGGCTTCAAGATAGTGCCCTACTGCCCGCGCTGCGGCACCCCGCTCTCATCTCAGGAGGTCGCTCAGGGCTATAAGGATGTCAAGGAGCGCTCGGCGGTAGTCAAGTTCAAGGCTAAGGGCGAGGACGCATATTTCCTCGCATGGACGACAACTCCGTGGACTCTGCCCTCGAACGTCGCGCTCTGCGTCAACCCCGCAGAGGACTATGTTAAAATCAAGGTTGAGGACGGCACCGTATACTATATGGCGCAGGCCCTCGTTGAGAAGTTCTTCCCCGAGGGAGTCGAGACTCTCGCTACCTTTAAGGGCAAGGAGCTTGAATACAGAGAGTATGAGCCGCTGTTCGAGTGCACAAAGTCGAATGACGGCAAAAAGGGCTGGTACGTCACCTGCGACGGATATGTCACTCTGACGGACGGCACCGGTATCGTCCATATCGCGCCGGCCTTCGGTGAGGACGACGCAAACGTCGGCAGGAACTATGACCTTCCGTTCGTTCAGCTCGTCGACGCCGCCGGCTGCATGGACAAGAGCACTCCGTGGGCGGGCAAGTTCTGCAAGGACGCGGACAGAGACGTGCTCGTTGACCTCGAAAAGAGCGGGCTTCTCTTCTCCGCCCCCGTGTTTGAGCACAGCTACCCCCACTGCTGGCGCTGCGACACGCCCCTCATCTACTACGCAAGGGACTCGTGGTTCATTAAGATGACCGCGGTCAGAGACGACCTTGTGCGAAACAACAATACCGTCAACTGGATTCCCGAGAGCATAGGCAAGGGACGCTTCGGCGACTGGATAGAGAACGTCCAGGATTGGAGCATCAGCCGTAACCGCTACTGGGGAACTCCGCTCAACGTCTGGGAGTGCGAGTGCGGCCACAGACATTCGATAGGCTCTATCGAGGAGCTCAAGAGTATGTCCTCGAACTGCCCGGACGATATCGAGCTGCACCGCCCCTATATCGACGCGGTTACAATAAAGTGCCCGAAGTGCGGCGGCGAAATGCACCGCGTGCCCGAGGTTATCGACTGCTGGTTCGACTCCGGCTCTATGCCCTTCGCGCAGCACCACTATCCGTTTGAAAATCACGACCTGTTCAAGCAGCAGTTCCCGGCTCAGTTCATCTCCGAGGCCGTCGATCAGACGAGAGGCTGGTTCTATTCTCTGCTCGCCATATCGACCCTGCTGTTCAACAGAGCGCCCTATGAGAATGTTCTTGTCCTCGGCCACGTTCAGGATGAGAACGGTCAGAAGATGTCGAAGTCCAAGGGCAACGCCGTTGACCCGTTCGACGCGCTCAACGCCTACGGCGCGGACGCGGTTCGTTGGTATTTCTACACGAACTCCGCCCCGTGGCTGCCCAACCGCTTCCACGGCAAGGCGGTTATCGAGGGTCAGCGCAAGTTTATGGGCACGCTCTGGAACATCTACGCTTTCTTTGTACTCTATGCCAATATAGACGAGTTCGACGCTTCTAAGCATGAGCTTCGCAAGGCGGAGGAGCTGCCCACCATGGACAGATGGCTGCTCTCGAGACTCAATACGCTTATCACGACCGTTGACAACTACCTTGCGGATTACTGCATCCCCGAGGCGGCGCGTGCGCTGCAGAACTTCGTCGACGAGATGAGCAACTGGTATGTCCGCCGCTGCCGTGAGCGCTTCTGGGCGCAGGGCATGAGCAGCGATAAGACTGACGCATATATGACCCTTTACACAGCACTTGTCACCGTCTCGAAGCTCGCCGCTCCGATGATACCGTTCATGACGGAGGATATCTACCGCAACCTCGTTTGCAGCGTTGACAAGTCCGCTCCCGAGAGCGTACACCTGTGCGACTACCCCGTTGCGGACGCCGCATATATCGACAAGGCGCTTGAGGAGAGAATGAACGAGGCGCTTAATATAGTCGTGCTCGGCCGTGCCGCAAGAAACGGCGCGAATATCAAGAACCGCCAGCCTCTGGGCAAGATGTTTGTCCGCGCGGACGAGGTGCTCGGCGGCGAGTACGCCGAGATAATCAGAGACGAGCTCAACGTAAAGGAGCTTGAATTCGTTGACGGCGAGGCGGATTTCGTCAGCTACAGCTTCAAGCCGCAGCTCAAGACCGTCGGCCCGAAATACGGCAGATTCCTCGGGAAGATTAAGGAGCACCTCTCCTCCCTCGACGGCTCGGCCGCCAAGAAGGAGCTCGACGAGAACGGCGCTCTGAAGTTCGATATCGACGGCAATGAAATAGAGCTCGGCGTTGACGACCTGCTCATAGACTCCGTCCAGAAGGAGGGCAGCTTCGCTGTCTCCGACTACGGAATCACCGTCGCCATAGACACGAACCTCACCCCCGAGCTTATCGAGGAGGGCTTTGTCAGAGAGATAATCTCGAAGATTCAGACCATGCGCAAGGAGGCCGACTTCGACGTTATGGACAAGATAGTTCTCTATACCGGAGACAACGCAAAGCTCAACGGTATAATCGAGAAAAACGCCGAGTCCATAAAACACGATGTCCTTGCGGACGATATCGTCTATGCCCTCGGAGGCGACAGCGCCAAGGAGTGGAACATCAACGGCGAGAAGATGACTCTCGGCGTCAGCAAGAAATAAAAGCAGATTTTTTCCGCCGCGTCTTTAATCGGATGCGGCGGATTTTCTCATTTCCGACTCAAAAAAAGCCCAATATTTTACAGAGACAAAATAAGCAAAACTGTTGCAATAATGTTACATTTCAACCTATTGTCGAACCGTGTCGGATGTTGTATACTCGTCTCCGTGTGAATTTTCCCGCCCCCCTGCGGCGGGTACGAATCAGGAGGCTATTATTTTGTCAACAGCGTATTTCTGTGCCGCACTTGCGGCGGGAATGGCGGCGGTCGCCGTTTTCCTTGTTCTGCGAGTGAAGTGCGGCGGCTTCAAGGGCCTTTTTTCAAAGGCAACGGCGAGCTTCTTCTTTCTGCTCACGGCGCTCTGCGCGGCGGCGGCAAATCCGGGTCACGGGGTCTATGCGGTGCTTATCGTGTTCGGCCTTGCGCTCGGTCTTTCGGGCGATATCTGGCTTGACCTCAAGTGGATATACAAAGCCGATGCGGATAAGTTTCTGAACGCGGGCTTTATCGCGTTCATGATAGGCCATTTGTTCTATATCGGCGCGGTTTTCGCTTCCTGCGGCAAGTGGACGCTGCTCTCTGTTCTGCTGCCGGTAACAGTGTCGGTCATAGTCTCGGTCGGCAATATCATAATCAGCGAAAAGCTGATGAAGCTGAAATTCGGGAAGTTCAGAACAATAGTCGGAGCATATACCTTCTTGCTGTTCATGACCTTTGCCGTGAGCTTTTTCGCCATGATACTCAACTCCTTTGCAAAGCAGTGGATACTCATGTCGGCGGGCGGGCTTCTGTTCGCGTTCTCCGACGCCGTGCTCTCGACCATGTATTTCAAAGAGGGCGGAAACACGAAGGCGAATATAATCATAAACCATGTTTCCTACTATGCGGCGCAGTTCATAATAGCGTCGTCGGTGCTTTTTATAAAATAATCCGAAAAACCGCTTGACAAATGCCGCGGGGGCTGTTAAAATAACGAGTACAACAAAGCAGAGTGACGCATTGTGCCGCAGCTCTCACCTCCGGGGTTTTGTCCGCGCGGGTCAATAAGAACGGATTTTTCTGTTGTTTATTGAGCGAGGGCATCTCTGTGCCCTCGCTTTGATTTTTCCGGTAACCCCGGTCAGAGCATATGGAGGTGCTTGGTTATAGGTATCAAAGAAATGCAGATCAATGAAGAGATCACGGACAAAGAGGTTAGGCTTATAGGCAATGACGGTGAACAGCTCGGTATCGTTTCCGCCGCTCAGGCTCAGAAGCTTGCCGCAGAGAGAAATCTCGACCTTGTCAAGATAGCTCCGCAGGCAAAGCCGCCCGTCTGTAAGATCATGGACTACGGCAAATACCGTTTTGAGCAGTCCAAGAGGGAAAAGGAAGCGAAGAAGAATCAGCGTGTGATCGAGATAAAGGAGATCCGCCTTTCACCCAACATTGACGTACATGATTTTGATACGAAGGTCGGTCACGCCAGAAGGTTCCTGACGGCAGGCAACAAGATCAAGGTCTCTATCCGCTTCCGCGGACGCGAGATGACCCACACGGATCTCGGTCTGACCATAATGGCTCAGTTCGCGGAGAAGTGCGGGGACATAGCCTCGGTCGAGAAGCCGGCAAAGCTCGAGGGACGCCAGATGCTCATGTTCCTTGCGCCCAAGAGCGCGAAGTGATTATCCCGGTAAAACACCGGTCAAAAAGTTGAAGGAGGAAAAGAACTCATGCCCAAGATTAAAACTCACAGCGGTGCTAAAAAGCGCTTCAAGCTGTCAAAAAACGGTAAGCCGATACGTGCACACGCAAACAAGTCTCACATCCTTACCAAGAAGAACACCAAGCGTAAGAGAAATCTTCGCAAGACTTCTGTTGCCGACACCACCAATGTCAAGCAGATAAAGAAGCTTATCCCTTACAAATAAGAGACAGCCAACCACTCATTAATTATTCGGAGGTAGAAAACCATGGCACGTATCAAAGGTGCAACAATGACTCGCAAGAGAAGAAATAAAGTTCTGAAGCTTGCCAAGGGCTACTATGGCTCAAAGCACAGCCTTTTCAAGACCGCCAAGCAGGCTGTCATGAAGAGCGGCCAGTATGCTTACATCGGCCGCAAGCAGAAGAAGCGTGACTTCCGCCGCCTGTGGATCGCAAGAATCTCGGCAGCAGCGAAGCTCAACGGCATGAACTATTCCACGTTCATCAACGGTCTGAAGAAGGCCGGCATCGATCTCAACCGCAAGATGCTCTCCGAGATCGCCATAAGCGATCCCGCCGCTTTCACCGCTCTGACCGAGCAGGCCAAGGCTGCCCTCAAGTAAGTGATCGGAGATTTTCGGTTAGATACTCAATCTGAAAGTTAAGGGGCTGCTCAGCAGTCCCTTATTTTATATCGGAGGAAAGAAGATGGAATTTGAAAAGATCTCGTCGCGTTCCAACGAAAAGGTGAAGCTTTTTCGGCATCTGTCGCAGAGTGCCTCGTTCCGCAGGGAGACGGGGCTGTTTGCGCTTGAGGGCGCACGCCTGTGCTCGGATGTCGCAAAGACCGGGATAGAGATAAAGACCGCGTTCTTCACCAAAGAGGCGCTCGAAAAGTACCCCGACTATATCTCGGCCGTGGCGGACCGCGCCGAGCAGTCGTTCGAGATACCGCACGAGCTCGCCGGAACGCTCTCCGATACCCGCGAGGCGCAGGGCGTTTTCTGCATCTGCGTCAAGCGAAAAGAGGCTGAAATCGAGACTATCGACCCCAAGGGAACATATATAGCCCTCGACAATATGCAGGACCCGTCGAACCTCGGCGCAGTGCTGAGAACGGCGGAGGCGTTCGGCATGAGCGGCGTCATAGTCGGCGGCGGCTGCGATATATATAACCCGAAGGCGCTGCGTGCCGCTATGGGTTCTTCAATGCGAATTTCTGTTTTGACAACGGGAAATTTGCCCTCTCTCTTGATTTTTGCCGCCAAAAAGGGTATGCTTACCTTAGCTTCCACGCCCTCCGACGGGGCGAAAAGCATAACGGACATGAGCTTTTCTGGCTCCGTTATCTGCGTTGTGGGCAACGAGGGCAGCGGAATTTCGCCCGAGGTTGCGAGCGCCTGCACTCTGCCCGTGACCATTCCCATGCGCGGGCGTGCCGAGTCGCTCAACGCGGCGGCCGCCGCCGCAGTGCTCATGTGGGAGCTGACAAAATAACAAACGGAGGCTTCAATGGACAAGAAGGCCTACTGGCTTTGGCTCCGGGAAGCTCTCGGCGCAGGAGCCGTAACAGATGAGATTACCGCTGTGTTTCCATCCCCCGAGGAGATGTATTCAAAGTGCGAGATAGAATGGCGATTGAGCGGTGTACTCACCAATAAGCAGATAGAAAGACTCAGGCAATGCTCTCCCGAAAAGGCGCAGGGCATTGTTGATGTTTGCCGCGAGAACGGCTGGAGCATACTCACGCCCGACGATGAGGACTATCCGCAAAAGCTCAGAAATCTGCGCAATATGCCGCTTTCGCTCTTCGTCAAGGGCGACATAAAACGGGTGACGCAGCGCGTATGCATAGCCGTTGTCGGCACGCGAAAGGCGTCGTTTCAGGGCAGCTATCTCGCGCACCGCTATGCCGCGGCGCTGGCGTATGCGGGAATCTGCGTGGTCTCGGGCGCGGCGACGGGCATTGACAGCTGCGCGCACAACGGCGCGCTCGACTCCGGCGGAGTCACGGCGGCGGTGCTCGGCTGCGGCTTCGGACACAAATATCTCATGGAGAACGAGTATCTGCGCGAATGTGTCGCTCAAAACGGCGCTTTGATAACGGAGTTTCCGCCAGGCTTTCCCGCCTCGGCGCGGACATTTCCCGTAAGAAACAGGATAATCTCGGGGCTCTGCGACGCCACAATAGTCATAGAGGCGGGAGTCAAGAGCGGCTCGCTCATAACAGCGAACTGCGCTATCGAGCAGGGACGCGAGGTGTTTGCTCCGCCGGGCGATGTGTTCAACTCGTCCTATGCCGGCGCGAACAGGCTCATAAGAGACGGCGCAAGACCGCTTCTGTCGATTTACGATCTGATAACCGAATACGCCATGAGATATCCCGACAGGATAAAGCCGGAGAATATGGAAAAGGCGCTCGAATATCTGAGCGGCAAGCGCGAGCTGACGCCGGAGCAGGCGAAGGAGCCGCCCAAAACCGTCGAGCGGCCGCACGAATCGGTCAAAAAGTTCGAGCCCGAGCCGAAGCCCGAGGAATTCAGGGTCAAAAAGCTCGTGTCCATACCCGTCGGGTTGTCGGACAAGGCGAAGAAAATATATGAAGCAATGGGAGAAGAACCTCTGTTTGCAGACGAGATAGCGGCTAAGACCGGATTTACGCCGTGGGAGGTCGTCGGCGCGATGACCGAGCTGGAGCTCGAAGATCTCGTGTGTCTGTGCGCAGGGAAACGATACAAAAAAATTTGAACAGGGGAGCAAACGAAATGTCCACTTTAGTTATAGTCGAGTCGCCCGCAAAGGCGAAAACAATCAAAAAATATCTCGGACCCGGCTATGAGGTAGTAGCCTCCATGGGTCATGTCCGCGACCTGCCCGCGGCGAAGCTCAGCGTCGATGTCAAGAACGGCTTTACTCCGAAATACGCCGTTATAAAAGGAAAAGAGAAGCTCGTCAGCGAGCTGAAAAAAGACGTTGCAAGCAGCGATAAAGTCATTCTCGCAACCGACCCCGACCGCGAGGGAGAGGCTATATCCTGGCACCTGTCAACGCTGCTCGACCTTGATCTCAATGACAAGAACCGAGTCACCTTCAACGAGATAACCAAGACTGGAATCAAAAACGGCATGGATAATCCCCGCGCCGTAGATATGAATCTTGTCAACGCGCAGCAGGCGAGAAGAATACTTGACAGACTTGTCGGCTACCGTTTGAGTCCGTTTGTCTCGCAGAAGATACGCCGCGGTCTCTCCGCCGGACGCGTTCAGAGCGTCGCGGTGCGCATGATAGTAGACCGCGAGGAGGAGATCCGCGCGTTCAAGCCCGAGGAATATTGGACTATAGACGCGAAGTTCACCGCCCCGTCGCGCAAGGTGTTTTCCGCATCGTTTTACGGCGACGAGAGCGGCAAGATAAAGATAGAGAACAAGGAGCAGTCGGACGCTATACTCGGCCGTCTCGACGGAGCTTCATATACTGTAAAGACCCTCAAAAAGGGCACGAGGAAGAAGAATCCCGCGCCGCCCTTTACCACATCGACCCTCCAGCAGGAGGCGTCGAGGAAGCTGGGCTTCCAGACTCAGAAGACGATGCGCACCGCGCAGGAGCTCTATGAGGGCGTTGACGTTCAGGGTATAGGCACCACCGGTCTTATAACCTACATGAGAACCGACTCTCTGAGAATCTCCGAGGAGGCGCGAGCCCAGGCGGCCGCCGCTATCGAGGAGCTTTTCGGCAAGGAGTATCTGCCCGACAAGCCCCGCTATTATAAAACCGGAGCCAACGCGCAGGACGGCCACGAGGCTATCCGCCCCGCAAATCCGTCGATAAACCCCGAGCGCGTCAAGGACTCCCTGACCTCGGATCAGTATAAGCTCTACAATCTCATCTGGAAGCGCTTCATGGCGAGCCTTATGGCGAGTTGCGTGCAGGATACGGCGAAGCTCGAAATAGCGGGCGCCAACGAGAAGGACGCCGCCGAGGACAAATACTGCCTGTTCACCGCCGCCGGTTATTCCGTGCGCTTTGACGGTTTTACAAAGCTGTATGAGATAAACGACGATGAGGCCAAGAGCTCGCTCCTACCCGAGATAAAGGTCGGCGACACGGCGAAGCTCAAGGAGCTGCTCCCCTCGCAGCATTTCACATCACCCCCTCCGCGCTTTACCGAAGCGTCGCTCGTCAAGGAGTTTGAGGAAAAGGGTATCGGCAGACCGAGCACCTATTCAACCATAATCACAACCATAGTCAAGAGAAACTATGTCAAGCGCGAGTCCAAGCAGTTCGTGCCCACCGAGCTCGGCGAGGCGACTACGAAGCTGCTCAAGGAGAAATTCCCGCGCATAGTCAACGTCAAGTTCACCGCGCAGATGGAGGATATGCTTGACCGCGTCGATTCCGGCGATGTCGATTATGTCTCCGTCCTCGACGATTTCTACGGCGAGTTCGAGAAGTCGCTCGACAAGGCCAAGGCCGAGATGAAGGATGTCAAGATCCAGCTCGAGGAGGATGTGACCGACATCCCCTGCGAGAAATGCGGCAGAATGATGGTCATAAAGACCGGGCGCTACGGCAGATTCCTTGCCTGCCCCGGCTATCCCGAGTGCAAGAACGCGAAGCCGCTCGTGCTCGAGACCAACGCCAAGTGCCCCAAGTGCGGCGCAAAGGTCATAGAGAGAAAGACTAAAAAGGGATACACCTTCTACGGCTGCTCGAATTGGCCGGGCTGCGACTTTATGACCTGGGATAAGCCCACGGACGAGGTCTGCCCGCAGTGCGGCAAGTCGCTGTTCAAAAAGAAGGGCGGCATTGTCGAGTGCCTCAACGAGGGCTGCGGCTACACCAAGAAGAGCGCAAGAAAAGGTAAAAAAACCGATGAATAAAGCTACCGTTATAGGAGCGGGCTTTGCGGGCGTTGAGGCCGCAAGGCAGCTCTCGCGCGCGGGGATAAGAGTTACCCTGTGCGAGATGAAGCCGCAGAAATTCTCGCCCGCCCATTCGAGCCCGAATTTTGCCGAGCTCGTCTGCTCGAACTCCTTCAAGGCTCTGCGCACCGCGAGCGCCGCAGGGGAGCTCAAGGCGGAGATGGAGCTGTTAGGCTCTCTCTGCGTGAGCTGCGCCAAAGCGACAGCCGTCCCCGCGGGCGGAGCGCTCGCTGTTGACAGGGACGGGTTTTCCGCCCTTGTGACAAAGACGGTCGAGGCTGACCCTCTTATAGAGGTCGTCCGCGGCGAGGTGACGGAGATACCCGCCAACGGCATTGTTATAATCGCCGCAGGGCCGCTCGCGTCAGACGCGCTGTCCGGGGAGATAGAGAAGATATGTCCCGGGCATCTGAGCTTCTACGATGCGGCGGCGCCGATAGTCTCGGCGGAGAGCCTCGATATGTCCTGCGCGTTTAAGCAGTCGCGCTATGACCGCGGCGGCGAGGACGACTATATAAACTGTCCGCTCAGCAAAGAGGAGTACGAGGCCTTTTATGAGGCTCTTGTCGGCGCACAGAGCGCGGAGACTCACTCGTTTGACAAGCGCAAGGGCGTCTACGAGGGCTGTATGCCCATAGAGGTCATGGCGCTGCGCGGTCAGGATACCATACGCTTCGGCCCGATGAAGCCCGTCGGCCTGCGCGACCCGCGCACGGGACACAGACCGTGGGCGGTGCTCCAGCTCAGAAAAGAGAATTCGGCGGGCACTTTATATAATCTCGTCGGCTTCCAGACGAATCTGAAATTCGGCGAGCAGAAGCGGGTTTTCTCCATGATACCCGCGCTCAAAAATGCGGAGTTCGTGCGCTTCGGCGTCATGCACCGCAACACCTTCATAAATTCGCCAAAGCTCCTCGACGCGGATTTCTCGCTCAGGAGCGACAGACGCATATTTTTCGCGGGTCAGATAACCGGCGTGGAGGGCTATATGGAGTCCGCCGCCTCGGGAATCCTCGCCGGCATAAACGCTGCGCGGCAGATGCAGGGAAAAGCCCCGTTCGTCATGCCCGCGGACACCGTCATGGGTGCGCTCGCACGCTATATAAGCGACGGGAGCGTGACTGATTTTCAGCCCATGGGCGCAAACTTCGGAATACTTCCGCCCCTCGGCGAGCGAATCCGCTCGAAGCAGGAGCGATATGAAAAAATCTCGCAGAGAGGATTGGAATCCGCGAGAAAATATATCGAAGGAGAGAATGAAGAATGAAGATAATAGTTGATGCTTTCGGCGGCGACAATGCACCCCTCGAGATAATCAAGGGCAGCCGCAGCGCAAAGAACGATTTCGGCGTTGACATAGCGCTCGTCGGAGACAAGGAGAAGATTTTTTCCTGCGCCGCGCAGAATAAGATTTCGCTCAACGACATTGATATCATCGACGCGCCCGACGTTATCGCCATGACCGACCAGCCGGGCGAGATACTCAAGAGCAAGAAAGAAAGCTCCATGGCAGTCGGACTTCAGGCTCTTGCGGACGGCAAGGGCGACGCGTTCGTCAGCGCGGGCTCGACAGGCGCTTTGGTCATGGGCGCAACTTTTATCGTCAAGCGCATAAGGGGCGTTAAGCGTCCCGCGATAGGCAGCGTCCTGCCCTCGAACGATAAGCCGTTCCTCCTGCTCGACTGCGGCGCGAACGCGGACTGCACCGCGGAGCACTTAAAGCAGTTCGCTCAGATGGGCGCGATATACTCGGAGAAATTCGTCAAGGTTCAGTCGCCGCGCGTGGCGCTTGCCAATATCGGCACCGAGGACAGCAAGGGCGACCGCCTGCGCCATGAGGCGTTCGATCTTCTCAAGGATACGAAAGAAATCAACTTCATCGGCAACGTCGAGACTCGCGACGTGCCCTACGGCTGCTGCGACGTGCTCGTTGCGGACGGCTTTACGGGCAACATTATCCTCAAGCTCTATGAGGGTGTCGCGGGCGCGATGATGGCAAATATCAAGAGCATATTCAAAAAGAGCTCGATAACCATGCTCGCCGCCATGATGGTCAAGGGCGGACTGCTCGCGCTCAAGGTGAGAATGGATTATTCCGAGTTCGGCGGCGCGCCGCTGCTCGGAGTCAACGGCGTTGTCATAAAGGCGCACGGCTCGTCCGACGCAAAGGCTATCCGCAACGCCATAAAGCAGGCCAAGACCTGCGTAGAAAAAAATATAGTCGGCACCATCGCACAGAGCGTCAGGGACGCGGCCGACGCGGAGTAATAAAATGGACAACAGAGAACTTGAAAAGAGAATAGGCTATACTTTTAAGAACAAAAAGCTGCTCATAGAGGCGCTGACCCACTCGTCATACGCCAACGAGCGGCAGGACGGCACGCGCTGCAACGAGCGCCTTGAATTTCTGGGCGACTCGGTGCTCGGCTTTATCTCCGCCGAGCATTTCTTCCATCACTTTAAGCACCTGCCCGAGGGCGAGCTGACCAAGAGACGCGCTTATTTCGTCTGCGAGAAGTCGCTGAGCGAATTTGCGCGCACTCTCGGTATCGGCGAGTTTCTGCTCTTCGGCAAGGGCGAGGTGCTCACCGGCGGCAAGGATCGCCCGTCCATACTCGCCGATGCATTCGAGGCGGTGCTTGCAGCCATATATCTCGACGGCGGCATAGAGCCTGCGAAGAAATTCGTGTTCCGCTTTATAGACAAGGCGGACGAGGAGAAGCCGGCGGTCACCGACTATAAGACCACCTTGCAGGAGATAGTCCAGCGCAACCCCGAGGAGGCGGTGGAGTATGTCCTCGTAGGCGAGAGCGGCCCCGATCACAATAAGACCTTCAGCGTCGAGGTTCACCTCAACAGCAACGTCATCGGCCGAGGCTCGGGACGCAGCAAGAAGATAGCCGAGCAGGCGGCCGCAAAAGAGGCTCTCCAGCTCATGGGACTCAAGTCATGAAGCATATAAACGTCTCCGTCTTTGTGCCCCATGCGGGCTGCCCTCATCAGTGCAGCTTCTGCAATCAGAGGAGCATTTCGGGCGCTGCGAGTCAGCCGACGGCGCAGGATGTGCGCGATGCGGCGCTCGTCGCCATGCGCTCGTCACCCGAGGGGATAAAGGACGGAGAGATAGCGTTTTTCGGCGGCAGCTTTACGGCTATCGACCGGGATTATATGACCGAATTGCTCTCGGCGGCGCAGGAGTTCATAGGCGAAAACGGCTTCAGGGGCATAAGAATATCCACCCGCCCGGATGCCGTTGACGGGGAGATCTGCGATATCCTCGAGAAATACCGCGTCACGGCGGTCGAGCTCGGCGCACAGAGCACCGACGACAGGGTGCTCGCAATGAACCGCAGAGGGCATATGCGCGAGGATATCTTCCGCTCGGCGCGGCTTTTAAAGGAACGCGGCTTTGAAACGGGACTCCAGATGATGACGGGGCTCTACGGCTCGACGGACGAGGACTGCATGAACACGGCGCGGGATATAATCTCCCTCGCGCCCGATACGGTCAGGATATACCCGACGGTAGTTATAGAGCATACGGAATTGGCCGAGCTTTTCAGGCGCGGCGAATACCGCCCGCAGACTCCCGAGGAGGCGGCGGTGCTCTGCGCCAAGCTCCTGCCGATGTTCGAGAGCGCGGGGATAAGAGTTATAAGGCTCGGACTTCACTCCGGCGGCGACGTAGAGGGCTCTTTCGTCGCGGGCGCATATCATCCGGCCCTGCGCGAGATGTGCGAGGGGCATATATATTTTGATATCATCTCAAAGGCGCTCGCCGGCAGGGAGAGGGGCAGGTACATAATATATGTCGCCCCGCGCGAGGTGTCAAAGGCCGCCGGACAGAGGCGGTGCAACCTCGAAAAGCTAAAAGAACTCGGCTACGAATGCAGGATAAAAGAGAGCGCAAGGCTCACTGCGCGCGACATAGATTTGGAAAAAGTCAACTTATTATAAAGGCAGGCAAATAAATGTTACTCAAAGCACTCGAACTGCAGGGCTTCAAATCCTTTCCCGACAAGACGACTCTTGAATTCGGCAAAGGCATAACCGCCGTCATAGGGCCCAACGGCTCCGGTAAGAGCAATATCTCCGACGCCGTTCGCTGGGTTCTCGGCGAGCAGTCCTCAAAGAGCCTGCGCGGCTCGAAAATGGAGGACGTCATATTCGGCGGCACGTCGCTCAGAAAGGCGATGGGCTTTGCCGAGGTCACTCTGCGCCTCGATAACGCCGACCGCACCCTGAATAACTGCGACAAGGACGAGGTCTCCGTCACCCGCCGCTATTACCGCTCGGGTGAGAGCGAGTATCAGCTGAACGGCGAGACGGTGCGTCTGCGCGATATCCATGAGCTGTTTATGGACACGGGACTCGGGCGCGACGGCTACTCCATGGTCAGCCAGGGCAGAGTCGCCGACCTTATCTCGTCACGCTCCCCGCAGAGGCGGGATATGCTTGAGGAGGCGGCGGGAATCTCCCATTTCAGATACCGCCGGGCAGACGCAACGCGCAGACTCGAGCAGGCGGAGGAAAACCTCGTGCGCCTGCGCGATATACTGACCGAGCTTGAAGGCCGCGTCGGACCGCTCAAAACGCAGAGCGAAAAGGCGCAGAAGTTCTTGGTTCTCGCAGGGGAAAAGAAGGAGCTGGAGATAGGTCTTTGGCTCAAGACGATAGAGCGCTCCCGCGAGGGCTTGAGGGCGCAGGAGGATAAAATCTCTCTCGCCGCCGCCGACTATGAGCAGGCGGAGCGCGAGCTTGAGAGAATATCGGCTCAGATAGAGGAGCTGATGAGCACGGGCAGCGGAATAACCGTGCAGATAGAGGAGCTGCGCACGAAGGCAGCCTCCGACGAGGAGCAGGCGACTGCGGTTGACGGCAGAATAGCCGTTGAGCGCAACAACCTTTCCCATAACCGCGAAACGATAGAGAGAATACAGCGCGACATGGAGGCGGCGACCGCCACAGAGCAGCACCTTGACGACCAGATAACGGCCGCAGAAAAAGAGATAGCCGAGATAAACGGGCAGATTGAAAACTGCCGCTTGCAGCTGCTCGAGCTGCTTGACAGCACCGGCAAGCTCAAGGAGCAGGAAAGTGCGATAACCGCAGAGCGCGACAGCGCTGAGGCGCAGGCGAAAACCGTAAACGAAGCCCTCTCCGCGGCGAGAATCGAGCAGAGCACGGCGCGTTCCTCCGCGGAGGAAATAGCGGCGCGCATGAGCACCGTTGACGAGGTCATAGCCTCGCGCGGCGGTCTGCTCGACGCCCTTCGCGAGCAGGCTGAGGTCAGCCGAAAAAATCTCGATGCGTGCCTTGAAAACATAGAGTCGCTTTCAAATTCGATAGACGGCTACTCCATGATAGTGCGCTCCCGCGCCGAAAAGGCGGAGAAGCTGCGCCGCGAGCTCGACGCCGCCACGCTCGATATCCATCAGAAGCAGGCGCGGATAAGAATGCTCGAGGATCTTGAGAAGAACATGGAAGGCTATTCGGGCTCCGTCAAGGCGGTCATGCGCGAGGCAAAGCGCGCAACGCTGCGCGGTATTCACGGCCCCGTGTCTCAGCTGATAACCGTCGATGCGAAATACGCCGCGGCGGTCGAGACGGCTCTCGGAGCCGCCGTGCAGAACATAGTTACCGACGACGAGGCGGCTGCAAAGCGCGCCATAGCCTACCTTAAAGAGAGCCGTGCGGGACGCGCGACCTTCCTGCCGATGACGACGATAAAGCCGCGCCCGTTCAGAGAGGACGGACTCGACTCCTGCGCGGGCTTTATAGATATGGCGGACAGACTCCTTCGCTGCGACGACGAGTATCTGCCGATAATCAGAAGCCTGCTCGGGCACACCGCCGTTGCCGACAATATCGACAGCGCGATAGCCATATCCAAGCGCTTCGGTCACCGCTTTAAGGTCGTCACGCTCGACGGTCAGGTCATGAATGCGGGCGGCTCGATGACGGGCGGCTCGCGCGGTCAGAATGCGGGAATACTCAGCCGCGGCAACGACATAGAGCAGCTCAAAAAGACAGTTGCGAAGCTCGAAAAGGAGCTTGCCGAGAGGCAGGAAAAATACAAGGAGCTTTCCGGAGAGGTCTCGGCGGCGCAGGCCGAATATGACGGCGTGACAGCCGAGCTTCAAAAAGCGCAGGAGGAAAAGATTCGCCGCGAGGGCGAGCTGCGCATGATAGACGACAAGATAGAGACTTCCGAATCGGCGCTCAACGACCTCGAAGCGGAGAAGAGAAACGCCGCAGAGCGCACAGCGAAGCTTGAGAAAATCCGGGCGCAGGCGCAGGAGAAGATAGACGGGCTGACCGCGGAGCTCGACCGCGTAACCGAAAAGATAACAGAGATAGATTCGCGCCGCGACGAGCTGCTAAGCACCCGCGAGCAGAACGCCGATATGGAGAGCAGCATAAACCTCAGCATCCTGGCCTTCAAAAAGGATGTTCAGGCTAAGGAAGAGGCTATCGGAACGCTCAAGCGCCGCAGAAGCTCCCATGAGGGTCACGCCGACGAGCTCAAGGCGGAGATCGATTCGATAACGGAGCAGATGACCGCGACTAACGAGCTTATCGAACAGCTCAAGGTCGAGGCTGCGGGTCTGCGCGAGGAAGCGCAGCAGAAGAAAGACGAGATATCCGAGCTCGTCCGAAAGCGCAGCGGCGTCGAGGGCGAGAGCACCAAACTGCGCTCGCAGGAGCGTTCGGTCAGCGACAGGCGAGAGAGACTGTCCGGCGAGCGGGCAAGACTCGAGGAGCGCCGCGACTCAATGCAGCGCGAGCTTGAAAACGCGCAGAACAAGCTCTATGACGAATATCAGCTCACGCGCCGCGAGGCGGAGGAGCTCGGCATAGTCATAGAGGACGCGCAGAAGGCTCAGCGCGACCTGAACGACATAAAGAACAAGATAAGAGCCCTTGGCAACGTCAATGTCGGCGCTATCGAGGAATATAAAGAAGTCTCCGAGCGCTACGAGTTCATGAAGACGCAGATAGACGATGTGGAGAGCTCACGCGCGGAGCTGCTCGCCTTGATAGGCGACCTCACGGGCAAGATGTCGGAGCGCTTCAGAGAGCAGTTTGACCGCATAAACAGTATATTCGGTCAGACCTTCTCGGAGCTGTTCAGCGGCGGAAAGGCGGAGCTCATACTTGAAAATCCGCTCGACGTGCTCGAATGCGCCATTGAGATAAAGGTTCAGCCCCCCGGCAAGAATGTTCAGAATATAGACCTGCTTTCGGGCGGCGAAAAAGGACTTGCGGCTATCGCGCTGCTGTTCTCCATTCTCAAGGTCACGCCCGCGCCGTTCTGCTTCTTCGACGAGGTCGAGGCTGCGCTCGACGATGTCAACGTCACGCGCTACGCGCAGTATGCCCGCCGCATGACGAAGAACACGCAGTTCATCCTCATCACGCACAGACGCGGCACTATGGAGGAGGCGGATGTCCTCTACGGAGTCACAATGCAGGAGGACGGAGTGTCCAAACTGCTCGAGCTCAAGACCGCCGAAATGGCAAAGAAGCTCGGACTGACACAGTGAGATATGATAAGATAACCCCGGAAAACTCCGGGGTTATTTTGTTGCGCTGATTTTAACAGCCGATTTCAAGGGATGTACTCTTGGGATAACCGTACCCGCGATGTGCGGCAAATTGGGATTTGCCGGGGAGCGTCAAGAGGCACACCGCAGGGACGAACTTTGTTCGCCCGCAAAAATAAGCGGCTGACGTATATCAAACCGTACAGGGCGGAAATTATCCGCCCGCAGGTTATGCGGAAGCTTGCGGCTATTTACTTTGTAGGGGTCGGCGACTCGACGACCCTTTAACGCTTACTCCGTTTCCCGTTTCCCTCCGACTGCCTTCCCAAGCTCAGAGAACGCTATGGGGGAAATGGCGAGGGCTGCTACCGTCAGCCATTCGGCGGGGGTGAGAGCGGACACGTTAAACAGCGCCGCGAGCGGCGGGACGGTCATGACTGTCAGCTGGAGTGCGGCGCACAGAGCCGCGCAGACGGTGAGCTTTCGGTTCGAGAAGATGCCGATGCTGAAAACCGAGCGGCGCGAGCGCATATTGAACGAGTGAGCTATCTCGCAGAGACTCTGCGCGGCGAAAGCCATGGTGCGCCCGAGCTCGACGCAGGAGTTTTTGAACAGCGAATTGCCCGCGACGAACGCAAACAGGCTCAGCGCGCCTATCAGCATTCCCTCGAGGGCTATGTCGAGTCCCGTGCGGTCGGCAAAAAAGCTCTTGGCGCTGTCGCGCGGGGGACGCTGCATAACGCGGCTGTCGGGCATCTCCGCGCCGAGCGCGAGGGCGGGGAGCGAGTCGGTGACGAGATTTATAAAGAGGAGCTGTATCGGCAGAAGCGGCGCGGGCATTCCGAAGAGCGTCGCCGCAAAGACGCAGAGTATCTCGCCGATATTGCAGCCGAGCAGATAGTGTATCGCGCGGCGGATGTTGTCGTATATCCCGCGCCCCCCGGCGACTGCCTTGACTATAGTTGCGAAATTGTCGTCGGTCAGAATCATGTCGGCGGCGTTCTGCGCCACCTGCGTGCCGCCCTTGCCCATGGCGCAGCCGATGTCGGCGGCCTTGAGGGCGGGCGCGTCGTTTACCCCGTCGCCTGTCATGGCGACTATCTCGCCGTGGGCGCGCAGAGCCTTGACTATCCGCACCTTGTGCTCGGGCGTTACCCGCGCATATACGCGGCAGGTGCGCACGGCTTGAGCGAACTCGTTTTCGCCCATTTTGTCTATCTGCGCCCCCGTGAGGCATTCGCCGGAGCGCGAGAGTATGCCGAGCTTTTTTGCCGTGGCGCAGGCCGTCCCCGCGTGATCCCCGGTTATCATGACCGGAGTTATACCCGCGCGGCGGCAGGTTTTTACCGCCTCATATGCCTCCTTGCGCGGCGGATCCTCCATGCCTATGAGCCCGCAGAAGGCAAGACCTGTCTCGTCGGGTTTTCCGTTTTTCGTATCGCCCGCCGCAACCGCTATTACTCTGAGCGCGCGGTCGGCGAGCGAGGAATTAAGGCGCAGTATTTTTTCGCGCAGAGCCGAAGTCATGGGGCTTTTCCTGCCGTTTAATATTATGTCGGTGCAGTGCTTTATCAGCACGTCGGGCGCACCCTTTGCGACCGTTATTGCTTTATCCCCGTCTTTTATTGCGACAGACATCATTTTTCGCTCGGACGAGAACGGGACTTCGTCTGTTCGCGGCATTTTTCGGCGGAGCTTTTCGGTGTCCGTGCCCGACCTCTCTGCCGCCGCGACTATCGCCGCCTCCGTCGGCTCGCCGGAGACCTCGCCCTTGCCCGTATACTTTGCGTCGCAGCAGAGCACGGCGAGAGCAAAAAGCTTTTTCGCCGCGTCTCCCGTCAGCGGGATTTCATCCGACGCAGAGCAGGCGGCGGTGACGGTCATCTTATTCTGCGTCAGCGTCCCCGTCTTGTCGGAGCAGATATATGTAGCCGCGCCGAGCGTCTCGACTGCGGGCAGGCGGCGTATGACGGCGTTGCTCTTCGCCATCCTCTGCACGCCGAGCGAGAGAACTACCGTGACCACCGCCGGAAGTCCCTCCGGTATCGCCGCGACGGCGAGACTTACGGAGAGCATGAACGCGCTGAGCACGCCCATGCCGCGCAGTATGCTCAGCATGAATATCAGCGCACAGACCGAGAGCGCGCCTATGCCGAGCGCCTTGCCTATCTTTGCGAGCTTTATTTGAAGAGGCGTTGTCGGTTCATCCTCGGTGTTGAGAAGATGCGCTATTTTTCCTACCGCCGTGTCCATGCCCGTCTCGGTCACTACGGCTCGGGCGTGACCCGCGGTTATGACGGTAGACGAGAATATCATATTTTTTATTTCTGCCTGCTCGCTGCCCTTTTTGACTGCTGCCCTCGCGTCCTTTTCGCACGGCACGGACTCGCCCGTCAGTGCGCTCTCCTGCGCAAAGAGGGAGTGTGAGGTTATCAGCCGCGCGTCCGCGGGGACTAAATCACCCGCCCGCACTTCTATAATGTCCCCCCGAACGAGCTTCGACGCGGGAATTATAGTCTCCTTGCCGTCTCTTATGACCGCGGCGGTCGGCGCGGACATATTTTTGAGCGCCTCGAGCGAATGCTCCGCACGCCTCTGCTGGATAACTCCGACGGCGGCATTCAATATAACTATTATCAGTATCATTATCGGGTCGGCGAAGTCGCCGCGTTCCTCCAGAAAGGAGGTTGCAAACGACACGCCGCTCGCTATCAGCAGAACTATTACCGTGAAGTCCTTGAACTGCTCGAAAAACTCCGCCGCAAGGCTCTTCTTCTTTTTGCCGCGCAGCAGGTTTTCGCCGTCCCTGCCGAGCCTCTTCTCCGCCTCGCGGGAGCTCAAGCCCCTGTCCGCCTCGCTGCCGAGCTTTTTAACCGCTTCTGCGGCGCTCATAGAATACAAGTCCATATTTTCGCCCCTTTTTATTGAGTCCGTGCAATATATATTCAATTTGTCGCCTAAAGTTTACCAAAGTTATTGAACCGTTCATATTTAAATGATAAAATAAATTATAAGTATGTCCCTTTTTTTGACGGACGGAGGTATCCCTGCCAGTGACTAAGATAGTTAAATTCTTAAAACCGTATATGGGAGCTACTGTGGCGGCGCTGTTTTTCTCGCTGTTTAATAACCTCATGCAGCTCATTTTGCCCGCGATGATGGCTATGATGATAAACACCGGCATCGACGACGGGCGCATAGGCCTCGTTCGGCTTTTGGGCGGCGCCATGGCCGCGCTCTCCGCCATAGCGATAGGCGCTGCTGTTGCGGGCAGCTACTATTCGTCGAAGGTCTCCGCCTGCTTCGGGCTCTCGCTTCGCCGCGCGATATTCGTCAAGGTCGAGTCGCTGAGCCAGTGCGATATCGACAAGATAGGCACGCCCTCGCTGATAACCCGAACGACGAACGATATCCGCCAGATACAGGATATGGTGCTGATGATGATACGCATTATTATCAGCGCGCCGATAGTCATGGTCGGTGGCGCTGTTATGGCGTTCACGCTGAACAAGCGCCTCTCGACAGTCATGTTCATAGCCATTCCGATAATTCTCGTCATAGCGCTCTTTGTCGCAAAGCAGGTCATGCCCATGTTCGACAAGGCGCAGAAAAAGACCGACCGCCTGAACCTTATCCTGCGCGAAAAGCTCAGCGGTATCCGCGTCATCCGCGCCTTCAACCGCTCCGAGTATGAGGACGGGCGATTCCGCAAGGCGAACTACGATTTGACGGGGCTCATGCTCAAGATAAACCGCATCTTCGCGTTTCTTATCCCGCTCGCAACGCTTCTCTGCTACGCCTTGGTTGCGATTCTGCTGAAGATGGCCGCCGACCAGATAGACGCGCTCGACGCCGTTGCAGACAGCGCGCAGATATCCAACACCGTCGGCGATCTCCAGGCGTTCATGGTTTATATGATAATGATAATCTATGCGGTCTCCATGGCGGCATCGCTGTTTGTTATGCTCCCGAAGGCCGAGATATCGGCAAAGAGAATCAACGAGGTGCTCGACTTGGTTCCGATGATAAAGGAGACGGAGCACCCGATAACCCCCGACCCCGAGCGCCGCAGCGAGCTTGAATTTGACTGCGTGAGCTTCAGCTATCCGGGCGCGGATTCGCCGATACTCTCGCGCATCTCGTTTAAGACCATGCCGGGCGAGACTACTGCCGTTATCGGCTCGACGGGCTCGGGAAAATCGACGCTCGTCAACCTGATACCCCGATTCTACGATGTCTCGGGCGGCAGGATCTTGATTGACGGCGTGGAGATAAAGAATATGTCCATGCAGACGCTCCACGAAAAGATAGGCTTCATCCCGCAGAGCGCGTTTTTGTTCAGCGGCACCGTTGCCGACAATCTGCGCATGGGCAAGCCCGACGCCACGGAGGAGGAGATGTGGGAGGCGCTCGAAACCGCCCAGGCCGCCGACTTCGTCAGAGCCATGCCGGACGGACTCGACAGCGAGCTTTCGCAAAACGGCAAAAACCTCTCGGGCGGTCAGCGCCAGCGGCTTGCAATAGCGCGAGTGCTGATAAGAAAGGCCGAAATATATGTTTTCGACGACAGCTTTTCGGCTCTCGACTTCTCGACCGACGCGAAGCTCCGCAGGGCTCTGCGCGAGCGGATGCCGGATATAACGAAGATAATCGTAGCCCAGAGAGTCGGAACGATAATCGACGCGAGCCGCATAATCGTGCTCGATGAGGGCAAGGTTGCGGGCATAGGCACTCACCGCGAGCTGCTCGAAACCTGCACGGTCTACCGCGAAATAGCACAATCTCAGCTTTCAAAGGAGGAACTCGCATGAGCAGAAAATCACCTCTGAAAAGAAAGCGCACGTCATCGGCGAGAAGAAAATATAAAGAATATTCCGGCGAAAACCGCCGTCCCGGCGAGAAGCCGAAGAATTTCAAGGGGGCCGTCTCGCGCTTTACGCCGCTGCTCAAGCCCTTTGTCCCCGGCCTGACAGTCGTGCTCATAGCGGGCGTTATCGGCACGGTGCTGACCGTCACGGGGCCGCTGTTCCTCGGCGACATAGTTGACGCGATAAAGGAGCAGGCGGATATCAAGCTTTCGGGCGGCAGCCTCGATTTTTCGAAGATACAGAAAATCCTGCTGACAATTCTCGGCATCTACGGCCTGAGCGCGCTGCTGAGCTATATTCAGCACTATGTCATGGCGGGCATAACTCAGTCCGTCGTGCGCGATTTGCGCGACAGGGTCAACGATAAGCTCACCCATCTGCCGCTGAGCTATATCGACTCGCACTCAAAGGGCGATATCCTCAGCAAGATGATGAACGATATCGACAATATCAGCAACACCCTGCAAAACAACCTCATTCAGATAATAACCTCTGCGGTAAGCTTTCTCGGAATGCTCGCGCTGATGTTCTATGTCAGCTGGCAGCTGACTCTCATCACGCTCTCCGTTTTACCGCCGAGCCTGCTTGTAATTTCGCTCATCTCGAAGCGCTCAAAGCGCTATTTCCGCCGCCAGTGGGACGAGACGGGCAACATAAACGGACACATCGAGGAGATGTACACCGGACATACGCTCATAAAGGTCTTTGACCACGAAAAGCAGGCGATAGATGAGTTCGACGATATCAACGTCAGCCTCGCAAAGGCCGGCTACAAGGCGCAGTTCATCTCCGGTATAATCGGTCCGATAATGAACTTTGTCAGCAACATAGCCTATGTGCTCATCTGCGTCATAGGCAGCGTCTATGTCCTGAAGGGCACGTTCACGCTCGGCGACATAACGACCTTCTTCACCTATTCGAAGCTCTTCATGCAGCCGCTTGTCAGCATAGGCAATATTGCCAACAACCTCCAGTCCTCCCTTGCGAGTGCGGAGCGCGTATTCAAGCTGCTCGACGAGCCCGACGAGTGCGCGGACTGCTACGATACGCGCATTGAAGAGCCCCGCGGCGAGGTCGAGTTCAGGGATGTCTGCTTCAGCTACTCCCCCGACGCGCCGCTTATCGAAAATATGAATCTTAAAGTCGAGCCGGGTCAGCTCGTTGCGATAGTGGGGCCGACGGGAGCGGGCAAGACCACATTTGTCAACCTGCTCATGCGCTTCTACGACGTAAACCGAGGCGAAATTCTTCTCGACGGGCACGATATCCGCTCTATCCCGCGCGAAAATCTGCGCAGCGTATTCGGCATGGTGCTCCAGGACACATGGCTGTTTGAGGGCACGATAATGGAGAATATCGCCTACGGGCGCAAGGGCTGCTCGCGCGAGGAGGTCATCGGCGCGGCGAAGGCCGCAAGGGTTCACCACTTCATAAGCACTCTGCCCGACGGGTATGAGACCATGCTCGAGGAGAACGGCGAAAATATCTCGCAGGGTCAGCGTCAGCTTCTGACTATAGCCCGCGCGATTCTCGCAAATCCGTCCGTGCTCATACTCGACGAGGCGACGAGCTCCGTTGACACGCGCACGGAGGTGCACATCCAAAAGGCGATGAACGCGCTGATGAACGGCCGAACGAGCTTCGTCATAGCCCACAGACTCTCGACCATACGCGACGCCGACGTTATCCTCGTGATGAACGACGGCACTATAGTCGAGCAGGGCACGCACGAACAGCTCCTTGCGGCAAACGGCTTCTACCGAGAGCTTTACGCCAGCCAGTTCGGAGTATAAGCTAAACTCATATAATAAAATTATCCGCCGTATCAATCGATACGGCGGATTTTTGCTATGTTTAGTGCGGAGCGACAACAATAATTAAGTTTCCCGTGCAGGCGCACGGGTGGATACGCAAGCCGAATGAGCGGCGCGGAGATGCAAATGCTTTGCAAATCGGGAGCTTCGCAGACCGTTCTTCCGTGGGCGGTTCCGCTTCTCCGTCTATGTCGGCAATATGCAAAAGGACGCGGCGAAAAACCGCGTCCTTTCTCTTTGCTTTATGGGTTTATTTTTTGCCCTTTTTCTCTGCTGCGCCGTGGCAGGAGCCGGACATGGCGCAGTGGGCACAGTTGCAGCCGCAGGAGGATTTGCCCTTTTTCTTATTTTTTACGAGGCTGAATATTATCAGCGCCACGATAACGGCAAGTACGAGGCTTATTATAACGGTTGCGATATTGTTTGATAACCATGCAAGCATTTCGGAAGACTCCTTTCACAGCGTATAGCTTGGTTTATTTTGTGACCTTTACATCGGATGCGAGCTTTGTGGCCTCTTTGTAGGGGCGCACGAGCATGAAGATTATCAGGGCGAGGAACGCGAACGCGAACACAAGGCTCACTATATCGACCGCGCCGTGAATGTTTCCGGTGAAGAGATTGCCGAACTGGTTTATCATCAGGGAGACGACATATGCGAAGCCGCACTGATAGCCTATTGCAAACCAGGTCCACTTAGCGCTGTTCATCTCACGCTTGATAGCGCCGATAGCAGCGAAGCAGGGGGCGCACAGGAGGTTAAAGACGAGGAACGAATAGGCGGTCAGACCCGTAAACGCCTTGGCAAGGGTTGCATAAACATTGCCCTCTGCACCGTAGAGGATGCCCATAGTGCCGACGATGTTCTCCTTTGCGACAAGGCCGGTTATCGAGGCGACGGCAGCCTGCCAGTTGCCCCAGCCGAGCGGGATGAATATCCAGGCGATGGCCGAGCCGACCTTTGCGAGCAGCGATTCGTCAAGCTGATCCTCCGCGAGCATTCCGAAATGTCCGTCGACGAAGCCGAAGTAGGAGGTAAACCATACGACTATAGTCGAAAGCAGGATTATCGTTCCGGCCTTCTTGATGAACGACCAGCCGCGCTCCCACATGGAGCGGAGGACGTTTTTAAGCGTCGGCCAGTGGTAGGCGGGCAGCTCCATAACGAACGGAGCGGGATCGCCCGAGAACATCTTTGTCTTTTTGAGCATGATGCCCGAGCATATAATCGCCGCCATGCCGATGAAATAGGCGGAGGTCGAGACCAGCGCCGAGCCGCCGAAGAGGGCGCCCGCTATCATGGCGATAAACGGAACCTTTGCGCCGCAGGGGATGAAGGTTGTTGTCATTATTGTCATACGGCGGTCGCGCTCGTTTTCTATGGTACGCGAAGCCATGATTCCGGGAACGCCGCAGCCCGTGCCGATAAGCATGGGGATAAAGGACTTTCCGGAGAGACCGAACTTGCGGAATATACGGTCAAGGACGAACGCTATACGCGCCATGTAGCCGCAGGCCTCAAGGAACGCGAGGAGCAGGAACAAAACGAGCATCTGGGGCACGAATCCGAGCACCGCGCCCACGCCCGCTACGATACCGTCGTTGATGAGACCGCTGAGCCAGTCGGCCGCGCCCGCCTTTTCAAGTCCGCTGCCTATAAGCACCGGGATTCCGGGCACCCACACTCCGTAGGCGGCGGGGTCGGGCTCGTCGAAGCCCTTGTTTTCGAGGTACTTGACGGCGTCAACATAGCTCATCGCCACGGTTTTCTCTTTTTCGGCCTTTGAGAGGTTCTCGGGAACTGCCGAATAGTAGGCGGTCAGGGTGTTTACGGCGAGGGTCTCCTCGTCCTCAACATCGATTGTCGCCGTATTTGCCGAGGGCTTAAACGCTTTCATCTCGGAGAGCGCTTTGTCCGCATCGAAATCCTCCGCGCCGAAGTCAATGCCCGTAAAGGCGCCGACGGCTTGGGTGGCGGCGGTGTAGTTGTCCGCGTCGGTCGAGTAGGACTTCGAGCCGATGCCCAGCAGGTGCCAGCCGTCGCCGAACACGCCGTCGTTCATCCAGTCGGTCGCAAACGAGCCGACGGAGACCATGGAGATATAGTAGACGAGGAACATAATGGCCGCAAATATCGGCAGTCCGAGCCAGCGGTTAGTGACCACCTTGTCGATTTTATCGGATGTCGAAAGCTTGCCGACGTTCTTCTTTTTGTAGCAGGCCTTGATTATCGAGGCGATATAGACATATCTCTCATTGGTGATAATCGACTCCGCGTCGTCGTCCATCTCTTTTTCGACCTCTTTAATGTCGCCCTCGATGTGCTCAAGGGTCGCCTTGTCGAGGTTGAGCTTTGCAAGCACCTTGTCGTCGCGCTCAAAAATCTTTATGGCGTACCATCTCTGCTGCTCCTCGGGGAGTCCGTGGACGGCGGCCTCTTCAATGTGCGCGAGAGCGTGCTCGACGGAGCCCTCAAAGGTGTGCATCGGGAGGGTCTTTGTGTTCTTCGCCGCCTCGATTGCCGCCTCGGCCGCAGTCATGACTCCGTCGCCTTTTAACGCGGATATCTCGACTATTTTGCAGCCGAGCTGACGGGAGAGCTCCTCAACATTTATCTTGTCGCCGTTTTTCCTGACGACGTCCATCATGTTGATCGCTATAACAACGGGGATGCCGAGCTCGGTCAGCTGGGTGGTGAGATAGAGGTTTCTCTCGAGGTTCGTGCCGTCGATTATGTTGAGTATGGCGTCGGGGCGCTCGTCTATGAGATAATTTCGCGCCACGACCTCCTCAAGTGTGTAGGGCGAGAGCGAGTATATGCCGGGGAGATCGGTTATTACAACGCCGTCGTGTTTTTTGAGCTTTCCTTCTTTTTTCTCAACCGTAACGCCCGGCCAGTTTCCTACGAACTGATTCGAGCCGGTGAGAGCGTTGAACAGTGTGGTTTTACCGCTGTTGGGGTTACCCGCAAGAGCAATACGCAAATCCATTTTGACAGCCTCTCTTTCTTTAAAGTAATCTGAGCTCAGGTCTTATTCGACCTCAATCATGTCGGCATCGGCCTTTCGCAGCGAGAGCTCATAGCCGCGCACCGTAATCTCCACGGGATCGCCGAGAGGCGCGACCTTTCGGATATAGACCTCCACGCCCCTGGTAAGTCCCATGTCCATGATTCGGCGCTTGGTTGCGCCCTCTCCGTGGAGCTTTACGACCTTGACGGTCTCGCCTATTTTAGCTTGCCTCAGTGTTTTCATTACCCGTATCCTCCTTTTTCAATTTAGTCTCGGAGGTGCCGCAGCCGATGGGCGCAGCACCGTATGAACCGCGCAAAAGCGCCGTCATATCATGATTTTTTTCGCCATCTCTTCGCTTATCGCGACGCGCGACTCCTTGACGTTGACTATGACGTTTCCGCCCAGAGCGTTGACCACCGTGACCGTGCCGCCGACAACGAAGCCGAGATTTTCGAGATGCTGTTTTATCTCGGGGCTTCCGCCTATCTTTCTGATAATGTTTTCTTCGCCTATCTGTGCGAGCATCAAAGGCATCATGCCGAGAACCTCTTTTCACTTTGTTTTCTTAATTAGCTAAGGCTAACCGAACAGCCTTAAAAATAGTTAGCGCTCGCTAACCGTGATATATGTTACGCCCACGCAACGCGTCTGTCAAGGGATTTTTTCGTTTTTTTTTGCCGCGAAACGCAATTTCGGCGACATACACAAACAATTAGCCTCTGCTAACTGCCTGCTTTGGATATTTCACACATATAGCGAGACCTTGATTTTTTTTTTGGTAAGTGATATCATAAAACTACTATACACTGCACGGGAGGAAAAAATATGCACCTTCAGGAATCGGGCGAAATGTATCTCGAAACTATATATGTGCTTTCAAAAAACGGCGTTGTGCGCTCGCTCGACGTCGCGGAATATATGGGCTTTTCAAAGCCGAGCGTCAGCCGCGCCGTGGGGCTTTTGAAGCAGGGCGGCTATCTTATCATGGACAGGGACGGCTCTCTGACCCTCACCGAGGAGGGGCTTGGCGTGGCGAAGAAAATATACGAGCGCCACACCCTGCTCTCTGATTTTCTCGTCCGCCTCGGCGTTGACGAAAAGACGGCGGCGGAGGATGCGTGCAAGATAGAGCACAACATCAGCGACGAGTCGTTCGCCGCGATAAAGAGGCACGTGAAAACCGGCACAGGGCTGAAATAATCGAAAAAGATACGGGGTTTTTCGAAAGGAGAATCGCCGTGGCTGTACAGGTATATAACTTCCGAGTGACATATGAGGAATGCGGCAACCGCATATGGCGGGACATCGCGTCGTCGTCGAATTACACGCTTGCCGACTTGGGCTGCGCCATCCTCGCAGCCTTCGGCACTCTCGCGTATCATCTTTTTGAGATGAGCTTTAAGGGAGAGACAGACCTCATCCGCGAGGGATACGAGGAGTGCCGAGACGGATATTAACGGAAGTTGCCGGAGAGTAAGCGTGAGTTGTATGCGTTTACCGCTGCCCAAATTTATCAAACTCGGCATAACACGGGAATATGTTTTATTAAAAAGAAAAGGGAGTCGAAACCGACTCCCTTAATTTTATTTCTGCCGAGCTTTTGCTTTTTTCTTTGGCTTTTCTTCGCCGAGGTCGATTAGGATAAACGAGACGTTCCAGATAAGTATCGCCAGGAACAGGACTGCCATAACGACGGGCGCGGTGCTCATTGTTACGAGAACTATCTTGCCGAAGAGATTCATAAACGCCATGTCGGTAAGAGAACTCAGTGTCAGCTTGCCCGCGTCGACGGCGGCCGCGATATCCGAAAACGCTATTTTCATGCCGATGAGGCACAAAATGCCTGCCGCGCCGAGTGCGGCGGTCGTCTTTCTCGAATTGGTCGCCGCGGCAACAATGATAATGGCGAGCGCGATGAGCAGGGCGAGCGCGAAGCAAACGGCAAAGGCTATGAAGTTGCCCTTGAATTTAAGCAGTACCTCGGGAATCTCGGACATATTATCCTTGTTAAAAACGCCGGCAAAAAGACCGTCTCCCGTGAAAAGCTCGACGATGCGCTTTATGCTCAGCGCCTCTACGATATTCGAGTCATAGAGGTTTGCGTGCGCATAGACGGTGATTATATCCGTGAAATATGCGACGGGAAAAATTGCCGCCGCGAGCAGCGCAGTCACTATCCTGTTGAGAGCCTTCATGCTGACCGACCTTCTTTCTTGAAAATGCTTATTTCTTCTTTTTATCCCATGAGGAATTGAGCGCAACGGTGCGGTTAATTATGAGATTATCCGGGGTGCTGTCCTTGTCAACGCAGAAATAGCCCTGGCGCATGAACTGGAACGTGTCGCCCGGCTTTGCGCCGCGAAGTCCGCCCTCGAGCAGGCAGCCGTCGATAATTTTAAGCGAATCGGGGTTGATATTCTGAAGATAATCGCCGTTTCCGTCCTCGCCTGCGGGATTTTCTGTATTGAACAGGCGATCGTAGAGGCGCACCTGAGCCTTTACGTTGTCCGCCGCGCTGACCCAGTGCAGAGTGCCGCGAACCTTTCTGCCGTCGGGCGTCTCGCCGCCGCGGCTCTCGGGGTCGTAGGTGCAGTGCAGGCAGGTGACCTCGCCGTTTTCATCCGTATCATATGAGTTGCAGGTCACATAATATGCGCTCTTGAGGCGCACTTCATTTCCGGGGAAAAGCCTGAAATATTTCTTGACGGGCTCCGCCATGAAGTCCTCGCGCTCAACATAGAGCTCGCGGGAGAACGTGACCTTGCGGTGGCCGAGCTCGGGCTTGTCGGGATTTATCTCGACCTCTATCTCCTCGGTCTTGCCCTCGGGGTAGTTGTCAATAACGAGCTTCAACGGGTTGAGAACAGCCATGGCGCGCGGGGCGTTCTGATTGAGATTGTCTCTGACGCACGCCTCAAGCAGGCCGTAGTCAACAACGCTGTAGGCCTTTGCCACGCCGACGCGGCCTATGAAATCGCGTATCGCGGCGGCGGGATAGCCCCTGCGGCGCATTCCGCAGAGAGTGACCATTCTCGGGTCGTCCCAGCCGTTGACAACGCCGTTCTGAACCATTTCGAGGCACTTTCTCTTGCTCGTCACGCAGTAGTTGAGGTTCAGACGTGCGAACTCGATCTGGCGCGGCGGCTCTTCAAAGCCGATAGCGTCGACGAACCAGTTATAGAGCGGTCTGTGATTCTCGAACTCGAGCGAGCACAGGGAGTAGGTGACTTTCTCCGCAGCGTCGGAGAGGGGATGCGCGAAATCATACATCGGATAGACGCACCACTTGTCGCCCGTCTGATGATGGGAGACGTGCGCTATTCTGTAGATGACGGGGTCGCGCATATTGATATTCGGGCTCGCCATGTCTATCTTGGCGCGAAGCACCTTTTCGCCGTTTGCAAACTCGCCTTCGGTCATGCGGCGGAACAGGTCGAGATTCTCCTCGACCGAACGGTCGCGGTAGGGGCTGTTTTTGCCGGGCTCGGTCAAGGTGCCGCGGTATTCGCGTATTTCATCGGGCGACAGGTCGCAGACATACGCCTTGCCCTCCTTGATGAGTTTTATCGCGCACTCGTAGAGGAAGTCAAAATAGCTCGAGGCATAATATACCTCGTTCCACTTGTAGCCGAGCCACTCGATATCCTCTTTAATGGCGTCGACGTATTCGACATCCTCCTTGGAGGGGTTGGTGTCGTCGAGACGGAGGTTGCAAATGCCGCCGTACTTCTCGGCAATGCTGAAATCGATGCAAATAGCCTTTGCGTGGCCGATATGCAGGTAGCCGTTGGGCTCCGGAGGAAATCTCGTCTGCACGCGGGTGTTGACCCCGTTTGCGAGATCCTCATCTATGAAGTCGGTTATGAAATTCGAATTGAGATTTGTGCTGTCCGCCATTTATATCTCCTCCTTGTAGTGTGCGAGTGCCGAGGCGAGTCTCGCTCTGACCCTGTCCTCGCCGAGCAGCCTGATTATCGAATGAAGGTCGGGCGTGTTGCGGCGCGAGGTCACGGCGATTCTGATAACGGTCGACAGGTCGCCGACATGACCCTTGAACGCCGAGGGGTCTTTCTTGTATTCCTTGACATTGGGCGTGTAGCCGAGCGGCTCGCACATGGCCTTTATGCGTGCAAACCACGCGTCCTTGTCGTCGTTTATGTCAAACTCGCCGATGTATTTTTCGAGTATTGCCGCCGCGTCGTCTGCGTCGATGTTCTCGGGCAGGGTGTAGTCGGGGGTATACAGCCCGTCGTAGAAATAGGAGACGAAGTCCTTGACCTGCTCCCAGCTTGCGATATCCTTTCGCGGCTTCGGGCAGTCGCGGTCTATCGAGAATATGCCGCGCGCAAAGTCGCGGTCGGAGTCGAGAAGCGTATATAGCTCGCCGTCGTATTTTTGCGCCCAGTCGAGCACGCTTGAAAGCACCTCGTCCGCCGTCATGTGTGAGATAATATTCTTGCTCACGTCGTTGAGCTTCGCCATGTCGAACAGGCAGCCGCTGACGCTCATCTTTTTGAGATTAAACGGGAATTTCCAACAGTCCTCCGAGGGATTGGCTCTGCGCCAGTCCTCGAAGTTCGAGTTGAGAAGCGTCATGATGTATTCTATGACGCTCTCTTTCGGATAGCCCTGCTCGACAAAGTAGCTGACCGCCGCCTCGGGGTCTTTTCTCTTGGAGAGCTTGCGCTTTGCTCCCGTCTCCTCGTCTATCTTCATCACCTGCGGAGTGTGCGCGTATTTCGGCACTCTGTAGCCGCAGGCCTTGAACAGCGCGATGTGCTTGGGGACGGAGGATATCCACTCCTCGCCGCGAATGACGTGGGTCGTGCGCATAAAGTGGTCGTCGCAGACGTGCGCGAAATGATAAGTCGGCACGCCGTCGCTCTTTAAGAGCACCTCGTCGATTATATTCTCGGGCATCTCTATCTTGCCGCGGATCAAATCGTCAAAGACTATTCTCTTGTTCTCGTCGCCCTCGGAGCGAAAGCGCAGAACATAGGGCTCGCCCGCCTCTATGCGTCTCTTCTGCTCCTCAAAGCCCAGGTTGCGGCACTTCGCCCACTTGCCGAAATATCCGGTTATCGCAGCGCCGCCGTTCTCCTGCTCCTCGCGTATGGCGGAGAGCTCGTCCGCCGTGCAGAAGCAGGGGTAGGCCTTGCCCTCCTGCACGAGACGCTTGGCTATCGCGTGATATATCTCAACGCGCTTGCTCTGCGTGTAAGGGCCGTAGTCACCCTTTTCCGTGTCAAAGCCGGTCACGCCCTCGTCGAATTCGAGACCGAAATTTTTGAATCCGTTGATTATCGCGGAGACGCCGTCGGCGACCTCGCGTTTTTTGTCGGTGTCCTCTATTCTCAGATAAGTCAGTCCGCCGCTGACTCTCGCCGTCAGAAAATCGACGAGCGCGCCGAACAGGCCGCCTATATGGAGATATCCCGTCGGGCTCGGAGAGAATCGGGTTACACGCGCCCCCTCGGGAAGCTCGCGCGGGGGGTATCTCAGCTCGCACTCCTCCGGCGTCAATATGTCCGGGCCGAACAGGAGATCGGCGAGTTTTTCGTTATCAGTCATTAAACCGCACTCCGTTTCTTTGAGTAAATATATACACTATATTATCGCAGAAAAACGCCCGTCAATCAAGAGCCAAAGAACAATTTCTCAAATCAAAAGAGGACAATCGATAAAAATTTCATAAATCTTTAATTTTCCATTGATTTTTGCACTCTTTTATTTTATAATGAATACGACCGCGCAAGCAGTGGATTGATTTTTCGTGCTCATTCGCTCGGGAGAGAAAACCGCAAAAAAGCGCGACTGAATGAAGATTTCATATTCGGAGGTAACAGAAATGACAAAGAAGATCATAGCTCTTGTCCTTGCTCTCTGCTTCGTTTTTGCTTTTGCAGCCTGCAAGAAGGATAAGGACAACGGCGACACAACCACAGGCGAGCCCAACACTTCCGCAAACGGCGAGACCGTTGCAAACGACGAGTCCACCGATGCAGAACCCGCGAGCGGCGACGAGTCCACCGAGGCCGAGACCGACGCTTCCGGCAACACCGTAGCTCCCGAGGAGACCAAGAAGGACAATCAGGGCGGTAATCAGGGCGGCAGCACCGTCACTCCCGCGAAGCCCCTTTCCGGCACTGCTGAAATAGTTTCCTATTTCAACACCGCTATCAACAACGTTAAGCCTCATTCTAAGAGCATCACCAGCAAGTATCTCAAGAACAGCCAGGCCGGCAAAGCCGATTTCGGCAACCTTCCGGGCGGCGTTCAGAACCTGGCAAACAAGCTCATTGCTCAGAACATGGGTGAGGATGCGAGCAAGAAGAATGCTACTTATACTTCCGCAGCCGACAAGAACAAGTACTTCCCCGTAGAGGGTCAGACCTGGTCGAGCAAGCTCACCGCAGCTAACGTCTCCTCCGCTACCGCTACCCCGAAGAACGGCGGCTATGTTATAACCATCAAGGTTAAGCCCGACGCGACAACCGACAAGGTAGTCATCGGCGGCGGCAATACCCCCAAGGCTTTCTCCGTTGTCACTCCCGATCAGATCTATGCTAACGCAGGCAACGCAAAGAGCCTTATCGGCGATGTTAAAATCGGCTTCAGAAACGGCAAGATAGTCGCTACGGTCGACGCTAACGGCCATGTTACCGACGCTAAGTATTACTTCGAGTGGAACCTCTCCCTTGTCGCCGTCAAGAGCATCAGCGTCTCCATCTGGTTCGGCATCGAGCAGGAGTTCGCCATCAAGTGGTAAACTGATATAACGCAACAACCTTTGAGGCAGGAGAGCTCCTGCCTCAAACTGTATTTCTAAACATATTAAAAAAGAGGGATATTTCAAATGGAAAAGAAAGTTCTTGTTGAAACTTCCGCCCGCCATGCACATGTCACCAGAGAAGCTCTCGATATCCTCTTCGGCGAGGGCTATGAGCTGACCGTCAAGAAGGAGCTCTCTCAGCCCGGCCAGTTTGCGAGCAACGAGCGCGTTGCCGTTATCGGACCGAAGGGCAGTTTCCCGGCGGTCTCCATCCTCGGCCCCGTGCGTCCCGAGAATCAGGTTGAGATTTCGCTCACCGACGCCCGTTCGATAGGCGTGACCGCTCCCGTCAGAGAGAGCGGCGACGTTGCGGGCAGCGGCGCCTGCAAGCTTGTCGGCCCCAAGGGCGAAATAGAGCTTGAGTGCGGCGTTATCGCGGCGCAGAGACATATCCATGCAACTCCCGAGGACGCCGAGAAGTTCGGTCTCAGTGACAAGCAGATTGTCAGCGTGAAGATCGATTCCGACGGACGCTCGCTTGTATTCGGCGACGTGGTAGTCAGAGTCAGCCCGAAGTACGCTCTGGCAATGCACATCGATACCGACGAGTCCAACGCCGCAGGCGCAACTCCCGGCCTCATGGGCGAGATACTCGCATAACTCTCCGAAATTCAGCCCTCTGCGCTTTTTCGTGCGGAGGGCATTTTCTTTCTCGGGTCGGCGGTGAAGGATAATATCTGTCTGAGATATTTCTTTTGCCGAAATGAATATTTCTTGCCGCCGCGATTTCCGATGACGTATTTCAACAACTTATAAGCTTTTTTGTTAAGCGATTTTTTATTTTTTGTCTATTGACGGATTTGTGCAACAATTATACAATATATGTAACAAAAACCCAAAGGAGTGGAAAAGATGAAGAAGATTATTGCAATAATCCTTGCGGCTGTGCTCGTTCTTTCGTTTGCGGCCTGCAAGAAGACCGACAAGAACCCCGATACAACCGCTGCGGCCGACGCTCAGACCTCAGAGCAGGCGGGTGACGTGACCGGTGAGGAGACCTCCTCCGAGGCGGAGAGCGAGACGGCATCCGACGAGGGCAGCACCTCCGATGAGACAGACGCTGTCAAGCCCTCCGAAAGCAAGACCCCGTCCGGCGGCAGCACCGTGACTCCCTCAAAGGATCTCAATACCAACGACGCTGCGGCCTGCATCAAGGCTTATCAGGCGGCTATCGCCAAGACAAAGCAGTTCAAGAGCGGCAGACAGAGCATGTCCCTCAAGGGCGAGATAACCGCAAGCGGATTTCTCGGAGCCATTTTTAATGTGGCTCAAAAGAGTATAGCCAACGCGCTGAGCAAGAACTCCAAGGATCGCACCGATATCCCCGGCAACCCCTCGGGTATGAAGGCGAGCCACATGAAGAGCGCGAGCGCAGTGACCGGCGGCAACTACACCACCATAACCTTCAACGTCAAGGATCAGACTCAGGGGCCCAAGGAGAGCAACCATGTCGGTTCCGTCGGCTGTGCGGTCGGCACTCTCGGCGATGTTGACAGAGCTATAAAGGAGCTCGGACTCAAGGTTGACTACAAGGACGGCAAGATAGAGCTGACCTACACCAACTGCAAGGTCGTTGTCAAAATCGACAACACCACCGGCAAGATCGTCGAGGGCAGCTGGGTTTATGATGTCAACGTCTATGCAAACGGCATCAAGGTCTCCGGCGTCTCCGTAAACAACCTCAAGGGTATCGTCGCTTTCTCGTATACCGCGAAGGGCTGATAACCGAAAAACCGAAGCCGTCCGTCTTTTTCAGGCGGGCGGCTTTTTGCTGTCTTTTGACGAAAAAGCAAGATTCCGCCGGCTTTATTAAAAGTTAATTATTATATACACTTTTTTATAAGATTTTTCTTGACCTGACTGCGCCGATAGCTTAAAATATAAATCCGGGAATAAATACTACGGGAGGGAGAAGAATGGATAAAAAGCTTTTGAGATTCGCTGCGGCAGTGCTTGCGGCGATATTGCTCTTTTCCTTCTCGGCGTGCAAGAAGGATGACGGCGACTCCGACTCCTCAACCGAGGAGCCGTCGGTAACGGTAGACTCGGGCACAGTGACCGAGTCGACAAAACCGGAGGGAGAGAACACAACGGGCGAGCCGACTACCGTCGGCCCAAGACACTCGGCGCAGACCGGCTCATCCGGCACGACAAAGCCCGAGGCTATTAATGTTTACAGCGGGCTCAACTCCACCAATACCTCTAAGGTGCTCCGATATTACAAGGCGGCGGCTGCGAACACAAAGAGCATAGACGCCACGCAGCTTATGTCGATAAAGCGCGTTGACTACACTCCGCGCAACAGCTTCCAAAAGGGAATGCTCTCCCTGTTTACGGGTATAGCCTCTGCGGCGCTCGCGGCGAACAGCACGCCTGTGAACGAAGTACCCGGAGTGCCCGATGAAATTAAGTCGAGCGACCTCATTTCGGCAAATGCCGTCGCTTACGGCAACTATACTATAGTGACCCTGAATGTCAGAACACAGCAGGATGATCAGAACACAAAGGACGCGCACCGCGGGCCTGTCGGGCGCACTGTCGGCACGGTAGGCAACCTTGACAGAGTCTTTGACGAGATGCCGAGCATCAAGGTGGACACCTCAAAGGGCAACATTACGCTCAGATATGACGACTGCAAGGTCGTTGTCAAAATCGATAATGTCAGCGGAACGATAGTCAGCGGCACATGGAGCTACACCGTCGATATAGATGTGGATAATATATACGCGAGTATAGCGGGCAGCGACAGTATGCTGATAACGGATACCGGCGGCGCGGTCGATTACGTCATAAAGACTAATGACGGAACGACGCTTCGCAACGGCGTAAAAAAATAAAATATGGGACTGTCTGCGGCTAAACGCGACAGTCCCGTTTTTTCACGGCAATAAGAGAGAGCTGCCTTTTGACAGCTCTCTCTGTTTTTTATGTTTATTTGTCGGACTCGGCCTCGGCAGCCTTGGCTTCGTCGATGACCTTCTGCGCGACTACGGGCGGTGCGTCCTCGTAGCGGGTGAACTCGAGGGAGAACCAGCCTCTGCCGGCGGTCACGGAGCGCAGGACTGTTGAGAAGTCGCCCATCTCGCCCATGGGAACCTCCGCGATGAGCTCCTGAATCTTCGGCTCGTCGGACGGACCCATGCCGAGCACGCGGCCGCGGCGCTTGGTGACGTCGCCCATGATGTCGCCGAGATTTTCATCGGGCATATAGGCCTTCAGGGTGCCTATGGGCTCGAGGATAACGGGGTTAGCCTGCGGAATACCGTTCTTGTAGGCTATGTTGGCAGCGGTCTTGAACGCCATTTCGGACGAGTCGACCGGATGATAAGAGCCGTCATAGAGCGTAGCCTTTAAGCCGACCATCGGATAGCCTGCAAGCACGCCCTTCTTGACGCTGTCGCGCAGACCCTTTTCGACTGCGGGGAAGAAGTTCTTCGGCACGGAGCCGCCGACAACCTCCTCGGCGAAAACGAGATCGTCGCTCTCGCAGGGCTCGAAGCGGATAAAGACGTCGCCGAACTGGCCGTGTCCGCCGGACTGCTTCTTATGTCTGCCCTGAACCTCGACCTTCTTGCGGATGGACTCTCTGTATGCAACCTTCGGCACGCTGAGGTCAACCTCAACGCCGAACTTGTTCTTGAGCTTGGATACGATAACGTCAAGGTGCTGTTCGCCCAGACCGGAGAGCACCTGCTCGCGGGTCTCCTTGTTGATGACGAACGAAATCGTGGGATCCTCTTCGAGAAGTCTGAGCAGGCTCGCCGCGACCTTCTCTTCGTCGCCCTTCTTGCGGACCTTGACTGCCATGGACAGGCAGGGGGTCGGGAACTTGATACCCTCGAGGGTTATCGGGTTCTTGGGCGAGCAGATAGTGTCGCCCGTCTTTATGCCCGCAAGCTTCGTCACAACGCCGATATCGCCGGCGGGGATGCAGGCTGCGTCCTCCTGCTTGCTGCCCTTGAGGGTGATTATCTTGCCCATTCTCTCGCTCTCTTCGGTGCGGGAGTTATATGCGGGAGTGTCCGCGGTTATCTTGCCGGATACGACCTTGAAGAAGGACATCTTGCCGACGAACGGGTCGGCGATGGTCTTGAAGCATATAGCCGCAAGAGGGCCGTTCTCGTCGCAGGGAAGACCGTTCTCGCCCGCCTTGTCGGCTGCGGAGGGAGCGGAATATACTATCTCGTCAAGGAGCATATCGATAGCTTCGCAGGTGTAGCCCGCGCAGGCGTATACGGGGATAACGGAGCCGTCGCTGACTCCGGAGTTGAGAGCCTTGATTATCTCTTCGCGGGTGAAGGTCTCGCCGGCGAAGAACTTCTCCATAAGCTCGTCGTCGCTCGAGGCGACGGCCTCGGTGAGTATATCGAGCATCTCGTCAAGCTGCGCGTCGGAGGGCATATCGACTTCCTTTTTAGTGCCGCCGCTGTAGTCAAAAGCCTTGCGGGATGCGAGGTTGACATACGATGCGACCTTGCCGTTCTCCATATGGGGGACGATAACGGGGCAGATAGCGGCGCCGACCTCCTCCTTTATGGCTGCAAAGGTCTTGTAGAAATCGGTGTTATCCGCGTCGCAGCGGGTGATTGCGAACATTCTCGAGATACCTCTGGCGTTCGCGGCCTTGAGAGCCTTCTCCGCGCCGACGTCGAAGCCCGAGCCCGCCGCGGTGACTATGAGCACGCTGTCCGCTGCGCGGATGCCTTCGCTCATGCCGCCCGCAAAGTCAAAAAGACCGGGAGTGTCAATTATATTTATCTTCGCGCCGTTCCACTCTATAGCGGCAACAGCGGTTGATACCGTGGCCTTTCTCTTTTTCTCCTCGGCGTCAAAGTCGAGCACGGTGGTGCCGTCGGCGACTCTGCCGAGTCTGTCTGTAGCCTTCGCGGTGTAGAGCATGGCCTCCGCAAGGGTAGTTTTTCCTCTTCCGCCATGGCCTGCAATGGCGATATTTCTGATGTCTTTCGCGTTATAGGCTTTCAAAAAAAGTCCTCCTTATCAAAGCGCCGCCGCGCGTTTAGATTTACTGCATAAAAAATAACCACAGTTTTGAGGAAATTATAGCATACATAACTATAGATTTCAATAAAAAATTGAAAATATATTCATTAATGTTATATAAACAGATTAGGCGGGACGCAGGGACGCAAAAGAATAGGAAAATACTATGCTTTGTCACATTGAAGTGCTTTCCGAATAATATTTGTTTCGGATATAAAAATAAGGACCGCAGATTCGCCGCAGTCCCTGACGAAAATATCGCCCGCAATAAAATATCCCCCGCGCCGCTTGACGCAGGGGATACTCGGATTAAATTAATATTTATGCAGCGTTTCTCTCTTTTTTGCGTTCAACCGCACGTCTGATAGCTTTTCCTATCTCGAATACCGGGATAGTGGAGGCCGCGAGACCGGCGGAAATAAGCAGCTCATTGGTCTGGAAAGTGCCGCGCTCGATATCAAAGACCTCGTCGGAGAGACCGGGGAGGTACACGGCAATGAGGGTCAGCGCCGTTGTCACGACAAACGAACCGACGAGCCACCAGTTCATGTTCTTGAACATACTCTTAGAGAAGATGGAGCCTGTGCGCGAGCGCATATTGATAGCGCACATCATCTCGGCAAAGTTGACCGTCAGGAACGCCATGGACATAGCGTTTATACAGTAGCCGTCGGCACCGCCGAAGAACATATTCTCGAAGCTGTCCACCTCGAGGCGATAGCCGATGACATAGGCGGCAAGCTCTACTATTGCGAGGTAGATGCCCTGCCATGCCATGTCAAAGCCCGCGCCGTGGGAGAAGATGCCGTCCGTAGTCGCTCTTGGCTTTCTCTTCATCAGGTTGCCCTCGGCTTTCTCCATACCGAGCGCAAGGCCGGGCAGGGAGTCGGTGACCATGTTTATCCAAAGCAGGTGAACGGGCTCGAGAAGCTGGAAGTTGAGGATAGAGGCAACGAACATGATTATAACCTCGGACATATTCGTTGAAAGCTGGAACTGGAGCACCTTGCAGACGTTGTCGTAGATCTTTCTGCCCTCTTCGACCGCGTTGACGATAGTGGCGAAGTTGTCGTCCGCGAGAACCATGTCGGCAACGCCCTTTGTGACGTCCGTGCCGGTGATGCCCATGCCGATGCCGATATCGGCGGCCTTTATGGAGGGCGCATCGTTGACGCCGTCTCCGGTCATCGCGGTAACCATGCCGCGTGCCTTCCAGGCCTTGACTATCCTAGTCTTATGCTCGGGCTGAACTCGCGCATAGACGGAGTATTTGGTAACCTCTTCAATAAGCTCTTCGTCGCTGAACTTGTCAAGCTCCGCGCCGAGAATGGCCTGCGACGCGTCGGAGATTATGCCGAGCTCGCGGCCTATGGCGACTGCGGTATCCTTGTGGTCGCCGGTTATCATTATCGGGGTTATGCCCGCACCGCGGCACTCCTCGATAGCCGCCTTGACTTCGGGGCGGACGGGGTCTATCATGCCGGTAAGTCCGACGAACACGAGGTCGCTTTCAAGCGCCTCGGGCTCAAAGGATGCGGGGACGGAATCGTAATTTCTAAGCGCAACGGCGAGAACGCGCAGAGCCTTGTCCGCCATTCTCTTGTTGTCCGCGGCGATTTTTGCCCGGAACTCGTCGTCCATGGGCACTATCCTGCCGTCTATAAGCGCGGTTTTGCAAAGGTTGATAACAACGTCGGGCGCACCCTTTGTGTACTGAACTATGCCGGAAGCCGTCTTATGGACGGTGGACATCATCTTTCTTCCGGAGTCGAACGGAGCTTCGCCGATTCTGGGGCTCGCCTTGACGAGGTTATTCTTGCTCATGCCCAGGGCATAGGCGTATCCGACGAGAGCGGCCTCGGTGGGCTCGCCCGTGACCTTGCCGGCGTCGTCTATCTGAGCGTCGGTGCAAAGAGCCATGGCCTCGGCTATGAGCTTCTCATTGTCGCCGAAATGATCGACGACGGTCATCTTGTTCTGGGTCAGAGTGCCCGTCTTGTCGGAGCAGATTATCTGAGTGCAGCCGAGAGTCTCAACTGCGGTAAGCTTACGGATAAGAGCCTGCCTCTTGCTCATCGCGGTAACGCCTATGGAAAGGATTATCGTGACGACTGCCGGCAGTCCCTCGGGTATGGCGGCGACCGCAAGAGCGATTGCGGAAATGAACGTGCTCAGCGCGGTGTTTCCGAGCAGCTCCCATGAGAAGGGCTCATTGCTGAGCACCAGTGACTCGACGAGACCGACCGCGAACACAACTACGCATATTGCGATAACGAGCTTCGTGAGGAACTTTGAAAGTTCCGCCATCTTCTTCTGAAGGGGAGTCTGCTCCTGCTCGGCGTCCGAAAGGGCATCGGCTATCTTGCCCATCTCGGTGTCCATGCCGACCGCCGTAACAACTGCCTTGCCGCGGCCGTAGACTATAGTCGAGCCGCTGTAGAGCATATTTTTTCTGTCGCCCAGGGCGATATCATCGCTGCCCGCCGTGCAGTTGAGCGCGTCGATAAGCTTCGTCACGGGGACGCTTTCGCCCGTCAGAGCCGCCTCCTCGACCTTCATGCTGTGGCTCTCGATTATGCGGCAGTCCGCCGGAACGGCGTCGCCCGCCTCGAGCACTACAATGTCGCCTATCACAACATCCTCGCTCTTTATCGTGACGACTTCTCCGTCACGCAGAACATGGCTCGTCGCCGCGGTCATCTCCATAAGAGCGTCCATGGCGGCCTCCGCCTTGCTGTCCTGAACGAGGCTCATAACGGTGTTGATGATAACAACTACGAGAATGACCAGCACGTCCGCAAAATCTCTGAACGAGAAGTTTGCGCCGCTCTCCACGACCGTCACAACGGCCTGAATTGCGGCTGCGACGAGGAGCATAATGATCATGGGGTCTGCGAGGGAGTTGATAAACTTCTTAAAGAGGCTGTCTTTTTCCGCCTCTTTAAGCTTGTTCTTGCCGTATTTGGCAAGGCGCTGCTCCGCTTCGGCCGAGGTCAAGCCTTTTTCGGAGCTCTCGACCGCCGAGAAAACCTTCTCTGTCGGCTCAAGATAGAATTTCATGCGCTTTCAAGACCTTTCTTTTTAATTTGAATGGCAGAGAGCGCAGGAAAAGATTGAAAAAAGACCTTCAACAGTATTATCTGCCAAAGGTCTTGCATCAAACGCCTGAAGGCCGTCTGTCTGCTGCCAGCCGAAGCGAGATTGTTGGCAAACAGATAGGATAATCCCCATAGCTACTCCCCATTGGTACATCAATAAATGATATCATATTCGGGGGAAAAGTCAAGGCGTATTCAATAAAAAATTATCTTTTTGTCGAAAAAAATGTCAAATTATTATATTATCTGGAGGCTTTTCTTTTCGCTGCGGCACGCTGAACGGCCTTGATTATCTCGACTATCGGGATTATCGAAAACGCGAGGGCGAGCGATGTCGCATATTCGGCGAAGCCTATCGGAGTGAAGCCGAAGGCGTTTGCGAGGAACGGTATCTCAATAACCGCCGTAGTCAGCACGAGCGACGCCACCATAGCACCGAACAGGGGCAGGTTGTGGCTGCCGCGAAGGCTCATCTTTATGACCGAGCCGCGCTGCGAACGCATATTGAACGAGTGGAATATCTCGCACATCGACATGGTGAGAAATGCCATGGTCATGCCCTGCTCGCACTGTGCGATGTTCATAAACGCCCAGTGTCCCGTCTCAAAGCGTTCGCCTATGAAGAACGCCGCGAGGGTCAGCGCGGTAACGAGCACGCCCTGATAGAGCACGTCAAAGCCGAGCCCGCCTGCAAATATTCCGTCCGACGGGTCGCGCGGGCGGCGGAGCATGATATCGCTCTCCGCCTTTTCGAGTCCGAGCGCGAGCGCCGGGAAGCAGTCGGTGACGAGGTTTATGAACAGCAGATGCGGCGCTTCGAGAATGGTGAAGCCGAGAAGCGTTGCGGTGAATATCGCGAGCACCTCCGCAAGGTTCGAGCCGAGCAGGAACTGAATGGCCTTTCGGATATTGTCATATATCCGGCGGCCCTCTTCAACGGCGTTGACAATGGTCGCGAAGTTGTCGTCCGTGAGCACCATGTCGGCGACGTTCTTCGTGACGTCTGTGCCGGTTATGCCCATGCCTATTCCGATATCCGCGCTCTTTATCGACGGTGCGTCGTTGACTCCGTCGCCCGTCATGGCGGTTATCTTGCCCTTTGAGCGCCAGGCGTTGACTATTCTCGTCTTATGCTCGGGCTGCACGCGCGCGTATACATATATATTCTCGACTCTGTCCGCGAACTCCTCGTCGCTCATCGCGGAGAGCTCCGCGCCGGTTATGGCCTGCGAGGGGTCGGTGAGTATGCCGAGCTCCGAGGCGATGGCAACGGCGGTGTCCCTATGGTCGCCGGTTATCATAACGGGGGTTATGCCCGCGCCGCGGCACTCCTCTATAGCCGCCTTGACCTCCGGGCGAACGGGGTCTATCATGCCGGTAAGGCCGATGAATATCAGATCATGCTCGAGCGCCTCGGGCGAAAAATCGTCGGGCGCGGAGTCGTATTTTCTCATCGCCGCCGCGAGCACGCGCAGAGCCTTATCCGCCATCCTCTTGTTTTCCGAGGCTATTGTCGCCCTTATCTCGTCGGTCATCGGAACGATTTTTCCGTCGATAAAGGCGTGGGTGCAGAGATCGACGACAACATCGGGAGCACCCTTTGTGTATTGAATAATGCCGTCCGGTGTCTTGTGGACGGTGGACATCATCTTTCTGCCGGAGTCGAACGGAGCTTCGCCGATTCTCGGACTGTCGCTTTTCAGCTCGCCCTTATGAAGTCCGAGGCTTATCGCGTAGCTGACGAGAGCCGCCTCCGTGGGCTCGCCGATCACGAGGCCGTCGGAATCCTCCTGCGCGTCGGAGCAGAGGGACATGGCTCTTGCGAGCAGCTTTTCGTCGCCGTAATGATCGACGACGGTCATCTTGTTCTGCGTGAGAGTGCCTGTCTTGTCGGAGCAGATTATCTGCGCGCAGCCGAGCGTCTCAACAGCGGTGAGCTTGCGGATAACCGCATTTTTCTTCGACATATTCGTAACGCCTATCGACAGCACGATAGTGACCACCGCCGCAAGTCCCTCGGGAACGGCGGCAACGGCGAGACTGACGGCTACCATAAACACGTCGATAACGCTCTTGAATATCAGCGCGGGATCGCCGCCCGCGAGAGTGGAGCGCTCCATGAACAGCGAGAACGCGAAGATGAAAACGCAGATTCCAAGCACAAGGAAGGTGAGAGTCTTAGAGAGTCCCGCAAGCTTTTTCTGGAGCGGGGTCTGCCCGTCCTCCGCCTTTGTTATGGCATCGGCTATCTTGCCCATCTCGGTATTCATGCCCGTGTCGGTGACAACGGCCTTGCCGCGTCCGTAGACAACGGCGCTGCCCATATACGCCATGTTCTTTCTGTCGCCCAGCGGAATATCGCCGCCGTCGCCCGCGCCGAGAACGGAGATAATCTTGCTCACGGGCACGCTCTCGCCCGTCAGCGCAGCCTCCTCTATTTTAAGGCTGGCGCTCTCGAATATGCGGCAGTCTGCGGGAACAGCGTCGCCCGCCTCAAGCACAACAACGTCGCCGACGGTCAGATCCTCGCTCTTGACGGTCATGATTTTGCCCTCGCGTATGACCTTGGAGGTCGCCGCGCTCATCTCCTGAAGCGCCTCGATAGCCTTTTCCGCCTTACTCTCCTGCAAGACGCCGAGCACGGCGTTTATGAGCACAACGGCGAGGATTATCACGGTGTCCGTAGGGAAGGACGGCGAGCCGGAGACCTTGCCCTCGTAGACTGTCGTCACTGCGGATATGACCGCGGCGACGATAAGGATGATTATCATCGGGTCGGCAAGCTGCTCAAAAAACCGCCTGACGAGCGATTTCTGCTTTGCCTGCGCCAATTTGTTTTTGCCGTATTTCTCAAGACGGCGTTCGGCCTCGGACTGCGAAAGTCCGTTTTCCGAGCTCTCCGTCCGCTTAAACACCTCGCGGACGTCTTCAAGATAGTACTTCAATTTTTATGCCTCCCTTTCGGTTAAACAAAAAAGACCTTCGACAGACTATGTCTGCCAAAGGTCTTGCCTCAAACGCGCCTGAACGCATATGTCTGCTGCCAGCCGGGCTCGGTCGGTTATCGCGGCCTGCACGACGGTTGGTGACAGCAAGATGGGCTTTTGCCCATAGCTACTCCCCAATGGATTACATTTATCATATCCTAAAGGACATATTTTGTCAATTAACAATTTGTAAATTTTTATCGGGCTTTCGTGATTATTCGACAAAATTGCTATTGACAAAGGCGAAACGGGATTATATAATTATTTGCGTATTCTGACAAATGTTTCTGTGGACTCGCATGTTTTTTGTAAGCCATTGACCGTTTGCGTTTGATGGTTCGAGAAAATGTGCGGGTCCATTGCACAACATATAATATAGAATGCAAATTTTTTCACGGAGGTACCGCAATGAAGGGTACAGTCAAATGGTTCAACGCAGAAAAAGGTTTTGGCTTCATCGCTAACGATGAGGGCGGCGACGATGTTTTCGTACATTTCTCCGCTATCGTTGCAGACGGATACAGAACTCTTACCGAGGGTCAGAAGGTCACCTTTGAGGTCGAGCCGGATCCCAAGGATTCCAGTAAGCTCAGAGCTGTCAACGTTGTCGGCGAATAATTTTTCCCGCAGTTGATAAGACGGCCGCGTTTCCGCTGACCGCAGAGCAAAATGACAAAGGTCATAATTCACAAAGCGTGGATTATGGCCTTTATTTTTTCCCGATTTTTTTGTTTTAAGCGTCTCTTCTCGAAAGCATATCTTTGGCAATTCTCTTTGCAAGCTCATCCATGCGCGAGAAGTCCATGGCGGAGATATATATGCTCTCCAATTTGTCGTGAATTTTCTTTGCGCTCTTGAGCGAGTCCGCCGCCTCGGCGATAAACTCGCCGTAGGCCTTTTTTGTGAAGTTCAGCCGCGGCAGACGGCGGCGAAGCGCGGCGCGGTCGGTGAAGCGCGCACAGTTTATTTTCACGGCTCCGTCAAGCTCCGCCTCATGCAGCCTGTTTGAGGTCACGAAGCCGAGCGACAGCGCGGGAATGAGCAGATGCTCCGGCTCGCCGCTCGGGTCGAGCGGGCAGGGGCTTGCGATTATATCGTGCCCGCCCGACAGCGCATAGCCGCGCAGCAGGGAGAGCAGCGCCGATGAGCACGCCGCGTTTTCGTCCTCTATGACATAGACTTTCTCGCACATCGTTTCAACGGTTTTATTAAAAAAGGTTATCCCGTCCGGCGTGACGGCGGACAAATTTATGTGCCGTTCCTCGCCGATACGCCCCGCAGGAGCGCCGAACTCGCGCGCCGCTATGCGCGATGCCGTGCGCTTTATTTTTGCCGTGTCGGCGCAGGCGAACGTCAGGCGCAGAATATCCTCGCGCAAGAGAGCCGAGGCCTCGAGAAAACGTCTGCATCTGCGGTGATATGCCGCGTTTTCGTCGCTGAGAGAGATGATTTTGTCACGCCGCGAGCGCAGAATATCTTTATCCCAGAATTTGCCAAGGTCGATTATTTCCTGCGCGGCACCCGGATATTTCGGTTCGAGCGTGTGCGGGGGAGTGCCGTCAACTACTAAGCAGTTGAGAGCGGGCGCGTACACGCCGTCGAGCGAGGCGGGGTCGGAGGAGCAGTATATTAGCTCCGTCCCGATTCCCGCGTCGGTCAGGGCGGCGTTTATCTTTTTCATCAGGCTCGATTTCCCCGTGCCCGGACCGCCCTTTATTATATATGTGTACCCGCCCGAATGAGCGGGGCACAGCTCGCCGAAAAACGAATGAAAGCCCTCTGGCGAGCTGCACCCGAGAAAATAGCCGATGTTACCCATAATACGCCTCCCGAAAAGTCATATTACAGAGTATTCACCGCCCGCTTGTCAGGTTACGGAAAATACAGGCGCGGATATTTGCCGCCGATAACATCCTCGTCAAGGTTGACAAATCGGGCTAAAAAAGGTAAAATATCACGAGTAAATTTGAACGGCTTTTGCGGAGTCTGTCCCTCTGTCGGACGAAGAGCCGCGACTATGTTTCTGGGGAAGCGCGCGGATTGAAAGCAGAAAGCCAATAAGTGTAGCAATATAAAATAAAATAATACAACCGGGTGTGGCGCAGTTGGGCGAGGAGGAATGCCGCCGCCGGTGGCGGATGAAGGCATTGCTCCGAGGTGAAGAAACAAGGAGCGGAGCGAGCGCTTCAAGCGAAGAGCCGCGACTATGTTTCTGAGGGAAGCGCCGCGGATTGAAAGCAGGAAGTCAATAAGCAGAAAACAAACTAAAAAACATAATACAACCGGGTGTGGCGCAGTTGGGCGAGGAGGAATGCCGCCGCCGGTGGCGGATGAAGGCATTGCTCCGAGGTGAAGAAACAAGGAGCGGAGCGAGCGCTTCAAGCGAAGAGCCGCGACTATGTTTCTGAGGGAAGCGCCGCGGATTGAAAGCAGGAAGTCAATAAGCAGAAAACAAACTAAAAAACATAATACAACCGGGTGTGGCGCAGTTGGTAGCGCGGGTGGTTTGGGACCATCAGGCCGCAGGTTCGAACCCTGTCACTCGGACCATATCGAGTGGTCATAAGGAATTTCACTTATGACCACTCGCTTTTAATTTTTATACCGCTTGCGTCCCCGTTGCAAAGCGGCAGTATCTGTTGTATAATTGCATTGAGACAAAACGAACCCAAGACACACAAACTGCGGTGCTTTGGCTGCACAACAGTAAAGGGGGAATACGAATGCTCGGAGCGATAGTCGGCGATATCGTGGGCTCGATTTATGAGTGGAGGAATATCAAGACGAAGGACTTTCCGCTGTTCGGCAGCCGCTGCTCGTTTACGGATGACACGGTCATGACCTGCGCCGTGGCTGAGGCCGTTATGAACGGCGGGAAAAGGGAAGATTTTATCAAAGCGATGAAAAAGTACGGGCGAATGTATCCGAATGTCGGTTACGGCGGCAATTTTGCGCAGTGGATATTCTCTGATGAAGTCGAACCGTATAACAGTTTCGGCAACGGCTCGGCCATGCGCGTCTCGCCGTGCGCGTGGGTTGAGGACAGCAGTGCCTGCGTGAGTGAGGCGAAGCTGCCCGGCAGATGCAGGGAATTGGCATGGCTTTCCGCCGATGTTACACACAGTCACCCGGAGGGGCTGAAGGGAGCCATGGCAACAGCGGACGCGATTTTTCTGTGCCGCTGCTACTTTGGGGACAGCAGCATGGAAAGTTCGGAGAAAAAAAGACTCATTAAGGAGCATATCGAGCGCGAATACGGGTACGACCTTTCCAAAACGCTCGACGAAATCCGCCCGTCATACCGCTTTGACGTTAGCTGTCAGGGCTCCGTGCCGCAGGCGATAACAGCGTTTTTGGAGAGCACGGATTTTGAGGACGCCATAAGAAACGCGATATCTATCGGCGGAGACAGCGATACTATTGCGGCCATTACGGGAAGCATGGCCGAGGCCGCCTACGGTATACCGGATAGGATAAAGGAAAAGGCGTGTTCCTATCTGGATGAGTCGCTGAGAGCCGTAGTGAGACGCTGGGACGGGTATATCGCTCGGTTCGGCGGCAAATAAAGCAGTCCGCGCTTGCGGCTTTTCCGCTTTTTGATTATGATATTAACGCAAAGGGGTGTTGTTATGTTTTCTGAAAAGTTTATCTGTGCAGGCTATGAATACACCGACTATACTTTCCATGTCCCCGCGCCGTATTTCCGAAAGACCTTTGAAACAGACGGCGAAATCAAAAAAAGCATAATTACTCTGACGGGTCTCGGATTTTATGAGCTTTATGTTAACGGGCGGCGGATTACCAAGGGTATTCTTGCCCCGTATATCTCGAACCCGGACGATATTGTTTACTACGACGAATACGACATAACGCAGGCTCTTGTGCCGGGCAAAAATGTTCTCGGCATCATGCTCGGCAACGGAATGCAGAACGCGCCGGGCGGTCAGATCTGGGATTTCGATATAGCCGCGTTCAGGGGTGCTCCGCGCACGGCCTTCTGCGTCTCGATTGAATACCCCGACGGCAGAACCGATACCTTCGAGGCGGACGGTTCGGTCAGAACCGCGCCGTCACCGATTATTTTTGACGACCTGCGCTGCGGCTGCTACTACGACGCCCGCCTTGAAATTCCCGGCTGGTCAACGCCCGAGTTTGATGACAGCACTTGGAAAAACGCTCTTGCGGCGGAGACGCCGCGCGGCGAAAGGCGCCTGTGCGAGGCGGAGCCGATAGCGCCCGTGCGCGAGATAAAGCCGGTTCTGATAAGAAAATGCAGGCTCAAGGAATATACTTCCCGCGGCGATGTTGTCAAAGAGGCGAAAAAAGTAGCGAGCGACGAGCGCGACGGTTTTTTATATGACTTCGGCGTGAACTCGGCGGGTACCGTAAGGCTCAGGATAAGCGGCGAGCGCGGGCGGCAAATTGATTTGCAGTTCGGCGAATATATCGCGCCCGGCGGTGAGCCCGATACGAGCAACATCTGTTTTTATCCCGAGGGATATTCCCAGCGCGATGTGTATATTCTCAAAGGCGAGGGCGAGGAAGTTTTTGAGCCTGTGTTCACTTATCACGGCTTCAGATACTGCGTGGTGCTCGGTATAACCGAGGAGGAGGCGACCGAGGAGCTGCTGACTTTTATCGTGCAGAATTCGGCTCTTTGCGAGATAGGCTCGTTTAGCTGTTCCGACGAGACGACAAACAAGCTGCAGGCGATGACGAGAAACTCGGATCTCTCGAATTTTTATTATTTCCCGACCGACTGCCCGCACCGCGAAAAAAACGGCTGGACGGGCGACGCCGCTCTCTCTGCCGAGCATATACTGATGAATCTCGATGCCGTCAACAGCTACCGCGAGTGGCTTCGCAACATCCGCGCCGCTCAGCGTGCGGACGGGGCTTTGCCCGGCATAGTGCCGACCGGCGGCTGGGGCTTTGAGTGGGGCAACGGACCCGCTTGGGATGCGGCGTTGACATATATTCCCTATTTCTGCTATGTCTTGCGCGGCGACAGAAAGATAATCGAAGAAAACGCGACGGCGATATTCCGCTACTGCGAATATATCTCACGCCGACGTGACGAACGCGGGCTTGTTGCAATAGGACTCGGCGACTGGTGCCCGGTGACGAGCGTAAAATCACCGCTCGAGTTTACGGACAGCGTCACCTGCATGAGTATACTCAAAAAAGCCGTCTATATTTTTTCGGAGCTCGGACTTTCGCTCGAGCGCGACTTCTGCGAAAAGCTCTATGATGAGCTGAGAACCGCCGTCAGGCGGCACTTAATAGACTTCGGCACCATGACCGCCGCAGGCTCCTGCCAGACCTCGCAGGCAATGGCGATATATTACGACGTGTTCACCCCCGGCGAAAAAACGGCGGCATTCAAAAAGCTTCTTGAGATAATCAAACGGCGCGACGACCACGTTGACGCCGGCATACTCGGTATGCGCGTGCTGTTCAGGGTGCTCTCGGATTTCGGCGAACCCGATCTCGCGTTTAAGCTGATAACCCGCCCGGACTATCCGTCCTACGGAAACTTCGTCGAGCGCGGACTCACGGCATTGCCGGAGGATTTCCTGCGCGAGGAGGACACCCCCAATTCGCAGAATCACCATATGTACGGCGACATTTCCGCATGGTTCATCGAATATATCGGCGGCATACGAGTGAATCCTTTCCTGACCGACCCGTCCGAGGTCGAGATATCGCCGGTGTTTATTGAAAAGCTCGACGGCGCCGAGGCTTCGTATGAGACGGTCGGCGGCAGGGTGAGCGTAAAATGGTGCAGAACGAACGAGGGTATAACCCTTAATATATCTGCGGACAGAGGCGTTCACGGGCGCATAAGGCTGCCCGACGGCTACGCGTTCGAGGACGGGCGCGGCAGCCTTGAAGAGCTTTACGGCGGAACGTTTAAAATAATCAGAGAGTGAAAACAGGAGGAACAAATGAAAGAGAAGATGCTTTTTGTCAATGCCTGCGTGCGCGGGGAGAAAGAGTCGCGCACCCTTGCGCTCGCAAAGGCGGCGCTCAACCGTCTTGACGGCGATATAGAGGAAATCTGCCTTACCGAGGCAAATCAGAAGCCGCTCGACGCGGCGGGGCTTGCCAAGCGCATAGAAAGCGCGGAGAAAAACGACTTCTCCGACCCAGTCTATGACTGCGCCAAGCAGTTCGCCGCCTGCGACACGGTTGTTGTCGCCGCGCCGTTTTGGGATTACAGCTTCCCGTCGATTCTGAAGATATACATAGAATCCCTGTGCGTCGGCGGACTCACGTTTTTGTACGGCAGCGACGGAGTTCCGATAAGCTATTGCAGGGCAAAGAAGCTGATATATATAACCACCGCCGGCGGCTATATCGGAGACAGCGACTTCGGCTTCGAATATGTAAAGACCGTAACAAAGTCGTTTTTCGGCATTGAAAAGTTCAGCTTTTTCAGCGCGGAGGGGCTCGATATTCTCGGCAACGACCCCGACGCCATACTCAAAGAGACACGCGAAAAAATAGAGCGCGAGCTTTGATAAATTAAAAATGTCCCCCGGAGAGCAGTGCTGTGCGCTCCGGGGGATTTCCGTTTTTATTTATGACTGATAGGTTTCCATAAAGCTGTTTATGTCGCTCTCGCAGGAGCGCATGGCGAGTATCGTCTGCTCGAAGAGTCTGTCGAGCTCCCAGCCGAGCCTCTCCGCGCCCGTGCGGATAATGTCGCGCGAGCAGCCCGCGGCGAACTTTTTGTCCTTGAACTTCTTTTTGAGGCTCGAGACCTCCATATCCATGACGCTCTTTGACGGGCGCATCAGCGCCGCCGACCAGATAAGCCCCGTCAGCTCGTCCGCCGCAAAGAGCACCTTCTCCATCTCGTGAACCGGCTCGATGTCAACGCAGATACCGCAGCCGTGGGAGCAGACGGAATATATCATGTCATCGCCGACTCCGCCCGCCTTGAGCAGCTCGGGCGCCTTTTTGCAGTGCTCCTCGGGATAGAGCTCAAAGTCTATATCGTGCAGGAGTCCGACTATAGCCCAGTATTCCTCCTCGTCCGCATAGCCAAGCTCTTTCGCGTACCAACGCATAACGCCCTCGACGGTCAGCGCATGGCGGATGTGAAAGGGGTCTTTGTTGTATTTTTTCAGAAGCTCAAACGCCTCGTCTCTCGTGATGTTGCTTTTTCTCATTTTAACCGTCTCCTTGCCTTGCTTATTTACGGAGTATTATACTGCCGATTTACTATGTTTTCAATCATAAATTCTTTTTTGTGGCAAGATTTTCGAGGGCGCTCTGATTTATGAAAAACAGCAGGTCGACAAGCGCGTTTTCGTCTATGCTGTAGTCCGAGCGCATCCACTGGATTATAACGCCCGTGCTGCCGTTCAAGATGTAGGAGTAGATATACTGCTCCTGCTCCTTAGGAAATGCAATATCAAGGTTCTCTACGAATTGAATTATCGACTGCTGCATGAATTTCGAGCGAAACTCCGGATCGCCCGCGTCGATGAGCAGGGTACGAAACGGCTTGTCGTTTTCTTTGATATAAATCAAAAACGAGAGCAGATATCTGTGCGCGCCGATATCATTTTCCGCGCCTATCTTTTGGAGGTGCTCCCGCGTTGCGTCGAGCAGCTCCGCCTCCACCTCCTCGAGCAGCTCCTTCGGCTCGGAGTAGTGGGCATAAAACGTCGAGCGGTTGAGGTCGGCGCGCTCACAAAGCTCCCTTACGGAAATTTTAGTCACTGAGCCCTTTTCGCTCAAAAGATCCATCAGAGCGTTTTTGAGCAAAATTTTTGAAAGTCTTGTGCGCTGATTATTTTTTGTATTCATATTTTATCCCGTCACTTTCGGTGAATTTTGTCGGTTTCATAGCCGTTATTAACAAAACTGATGATTGTTAATCCAACATCATGTAGCTATAATAATAGTGTAATATGAAATCTTCCAAATGTCAAGGCGACTTTCGTCTTCGGACACTTCTGTTACCCGCGGAAAATGGCGTGCCCCGAAAACCTTCAGGCGGAAACTCGGGCGCGCCCGGACCGCAGAATAATCTGCACACAAACATTTTTATACAGCCCTTTTAACTTTTTTGCCGCGCCGACCCTGCGAGGTCGCTCTCCGGCGCGGCATATCTCCGCATTCGAGCGGGAGAAACCGCAAAAAAGCGCATAAGCCGCAGGACGGCTGAAAATATTTTCAAATTTATGAGACAAAAGGATAAAGGAGTTCTTAGAAATGTCAAAAGCAAAAATCTTCGAAAAGCGGGCGCTCAATTCGCGCCTGACCTCGCCCGAGGTAACGGCGAAGGAAAAGTGGCTGGGCTATTTGTTAGGTCCGTCCGGTGCACTGCTGCTGAACGCCGTGCTCGCTACATATCTGAACGTCTACTACACGGACGTTTTGAACCTGACCACCGTTTGGGGCGGCGCGTTCCTCGCGGTGTTCCCGATAGTGTCGAAGATAATCGACGCCATAACGAATATAGTTATGGGCTATATCATCGACCGCACGCACACAAAGCAGGGCAAGGCGCGTCCGTGGCTGCTGCTCTCCGCGCCGCTCGTCGCCGTGACGGGCATACTGCTCTTCACCGTGCCCACGGGCAATCAGACGGTGCAGGTGATATGGGTCATGCTCTCATATAACCTCTTCTATTCGTTCGCCTATACGATATATAACATGAGCCACAACCTCATGGTTCCGCTCTCGACTAGAAATACCGAGCAGCGCGGAGTTCTCTCGGTTTTCAATCAGGTTTCGACCATTATGATGAGCGGCATAATCGTCGCGCTCATCTTCCCCATGCTCATTATGCCCCAGCTCGGCGTTGACAGGTCAAAGTGGATAACAACGATGAGCATCCTCTCGTGCATAGCCCTGCCGCTGACGCTCATGGAGTATTACTTCACAAAGGAGCGCATAACCCTTGAGGGCGGCGAGAAGGAGAAGCCGAGCGTTGCGATGAAAACCCAGCTAAAGGCAATATTCAGCGACAAATATATGCTGATAACCTTTATATATTTTCTTATCTATACTGTCGGCTCTACTATCAAGAACATCTCGCTCGTCTATTTCTCGAACTATGTCCTCGGTACATATAACGACGGAAAGACGCAGACCATGCTCTCCGTTATCGGCGGCATACCGATGGGTATCGGCATCTTTGCGGTCTGGCCGCTCGCCAAAAAATTCGGCAAGCGCAATGTTACGGCTATAGGCTTCGTGTTATATGCCGTAGGCTCGGCGATATGCTGGCTGGCGCCGACAAATATGGTGATAGTCCTCATCGGTCAGTTTATAAAGAACATCGGCGGTCTGCCGTGCTCCTATGTGTTCATGGCGCTGTTTGCGGACGTACTCGACCATATCGAGTGGAAGCACAACTTCAGGTGCGACGGAATAGCGATGTCGATATATAACACCATTGCCGTGGCGAGCGTCGGAATTTGCACGGGTGTATTCAATCTTATTCTCTCGAAGACCGGCTATGTCGCGCCTTATCTCGACGCGGCGGGTAAGCTCATCGCCGTGCAGTCGGACAGCGTAAAGAGCGCCATAACCTTTACATTTGTAGGACTTGAGACGATAACGGGCGTTGTGCTCGCAATACTTCTGCTGTTCTTGAATGTCGAAAAGAACATAGCCAGGGAGCAGGAGAAAATAAAGCAGAGAAACGAAGAGACGGTAAAAGAGGAGACAGCCGAATAATATGAAGAAGAAACTTCTGATAATTATTCCGATTGCAGCGGTTGTTGTTGCCGCATGGATAGCGTTTTGCGGCTATCAGTGGAGTTGGGGGCCTTTTATGAAGCTTCATGATTTTAAAACCTCGGCTCTCGAAGGAAACGGTGAAAAATATTCGCTCGATAACGCAGCTCCGAATGCCGACAGCCCGATAGAGGGCAAGACGGTGCTTTTCCTCGGCTCGTCCGTGACCTACGGCTCCGCCTCCGGCGGCGTGTCATTTGCGGACTACATCGGAAAGCGGGACGGCTGCACGGTAATTAAGAGCGCCGTTTCGGGAACGACACTTGTTGAATCGGGAATCAATTCCTATGTGTCGAGGCTTAAAAAGCTCGACGCCGAAAAGGTCGATCTCTTTGTCTGCCAGCTCTCTACAAATGACGCTTCGCAGAAGAAAGAGCTCGGGAAAATAATCGAATCGAAAAATCTCAATGACTTCGATACAAAGACAATAGCCGGAGCAATAGAATATATAATCTGTTACTCAAAAGAGAAATGGAACTGCCCGGTGATTTTTTACACGAACCCGCGTTATGACAGCGACCTGTACGGGGAAATGGTGGATATTCTTAAAGAAGCCGAGGCAAAGTGGGGTATATCTGTTATAGATATGTGGAACGACGCCGGGCTTAACGCAGCGTTAAATAAGAATACAGCTTTGTATATGGCGGATAAGATACATCCCACAAAGGCGGGATATCTCGAAATATGGACTCCGTTTATGGAGAAAACCGTTTTCGGGGTTATGAAAAAGGAGACGAAGTGATACAGTGAAAGCAGTTAATATAAAAACAGAATACCTGAAAAATCCGTTGGGTATTGACATAGAAAATCCTCGTGTTATGTGGAACTGCGAGGGCGGTGTAACTCAAAATGCGTACCAAATCGTCACAGATGATTGGGACAGCGGAAAGATTGAGTCAAGCTCAATGCGTATCGTTGTTCCTGTAAAATTTGAAAAAGGCAAAAGAGTAACCTATAGAATTAAGCTTTGGGACGAAAACGACACCGAGGGTGAATTCAGCGAGGAGAACTTTTTTGAATACGGCATCAAGAATTGGTTGGCAAAGTGGATTACAGGCAACTATGAAGTAGACAAAAAAGGCTATGAAAAGGAGAAAAAACTTGAAAAATCGTTCTTCCTTTCAGGTGTGAATTATCTTGCTACTGCAAACAAGCCCGAACCTGACCGTTTTCCTGTTGACTGCTTCAAAAAGGAGTTCGGTGCAAAAAAAAATGTCGAATCCGCACGACTTTATGCAACTGCCTGTGGTATATATTCGGCATACATAAACGGTGAAAAAGTGTCTATGCCGCTTGCACCGGGTATCACGGACTATCGCAAGCGTGTGCAGTATCAAACATATGATGTAACTAAACTTATTAAAGAAAATAATGTTATAAATATTGACCTTGCAGACGGTTGGTATCGTGGATCATGCGGTGCTTGGGGACTTAAAAATCAATACGGTTGTGAAACAAAAATCCTTGCACAACTTGAAATCAAGTATGCAGACGGAACAAATGACACAATTTCAACAGACCGTTCGTGGCGTTGGTCAAATGACGGTGCAATTTCTTTTGCTGATAACAAAGACGGTGAAATTGTTGACGCAAACAAAAAGCCTACATATTCATCAAGGGCGAAGGAAACATCATACGCAGTTGTTCCGTCAGCTTCAAATAATGTTCCCATTGCTGAAAAAGCAATCTTTAAGGGCAAAATGACAACTGCACCAAGTGGCAAGAAAATCATTGATTTTAAGCAGAACTTGGCAGGTTATGTGTCGTTTAAAATAAATGCCAAACAAGGACAAAAAATAACACTTCGTTTTGGCGAAATGCTTGACGCAAATGGGGAATTAACGCTTAAAAATATTCAATGCACGAATAAAAAGCTAACCACTCCACTTCAAAAAATCGAATACACTTGCAAAGACGGATTGAATGAATACAAAACAAGCTTTGCAATTTTCGGATTTCAATATATGGAGATTGACACAGAGATTGAAGTGTCTGACGATTGCTTTACAGCGATAGCGGTTTATTCCGATATGGAGGAAACAGGATTTTTTGAATCATCAAATGAATTGCTCAACAAATTTGTTACTGCAACAAAATGGTCAACAAAATCCAACAGTACGGATTTACCTACCGATTGCCCTACAAGAGAGCGACACGGTTGGACGGGTGATTCTCAAATTTTCTTTAACACAGCAGCGTATCTGTTTGACTATGCAACCTTCAGCGAAAAATATATTCGTGATGTATTTGATTGGCAACAAAAAGACGGCAAGCTTCCTCAGATTGCGCCTTACGGCGGTGTGGACTTCTTTATGTCATGGATGAACGGCAGTGTAGGCTGGTCTGATGTGGGTATACTTATCCCCTATCGTTTTTGGAAGATTTACAATGACGATTGCCTTATCAAACAATACTACAACGGTATGGTGAAATATGCAAAATTTATGATTTCTCGTTGCGGAAAGTGGACACCGCTAAAGCATAACATTCAGCTTTCAAGCAACAACAAAAAGTATTTTGTCAACTTCGGTCAATCCTACGGTGAGTGGGCAGAGCCTAAGGATGTTTTTCCAAATGATTGGAAAAATACCGTTATGCCAAATCCCGAGGAGTCAACCGCTTACACTTCATATATTCTTTCTCTTATGTGCGAGATTGCAAAATATATGGATGATAACGCAAATTTACCGTTGTTCAAGGAATATTCTGACGGTTGCAAAAAGGCTTACGGAGAGCTGATAACAAAAAAAGATTATTCGCTTGACACAGACAGACAAGCAAAGCTGGTAAGACCGTTGTTTATGAATTTGCTTGACGAAAACAGTACGGAATTTGCAAAGAAACGACTTGTCAAGGCACTTGATAATTACGGTTGGCGACTTGGCACAGGCTTTTTGTCAACTCCGTTTATTCTGGATGTACTTGCAGACATCAATATTGATTATGCCTATAAACTGCTTGAAAATGAAGAAATGCCCAGCTGGCTGTTTATGCCGAAAAACGGAGCAACTACCATTTGGGAGAGTTGGGAAGGCACAAAGGCACAGGGCGGTATAGCATCGCTCAACCACTATTCAAAGGGTGCTGTTTGCGAGTGGCTGTTCGGCACGATGTGCGGAATAAATGTTGCCGGAGAAAACCGATTCACTATAGCCCCACGCCCGGGCGGGCATTTCGAGTTCGCCGAGGCGAGCTACGACAGCGTATACGGAAAAATCTCCGTGCGCTGGGATAAGACGGACGGGGGATATAAATATAAAATATCCGTCCCGTCGAACTGCAAAGCCGATATTATTCTGCCCGACGGAAGAAAACAGACCGTCGGAGCAGGTGAATATGAACTTTAAGGAGGAAAACTTATGAAAAAAGCAATAGTCGCCGTTATAGCACTCTTTGCTCTGCTCATGTCAATGCTCTGCGCGTGCAAGAAGGACGACGGCAAAACAGGTGCGGACACCACGGGCAACGTTCAGACGAGCGCGGCGGGCGATGTTGTCGATGACACGACCGCTCTTCCCGAGGACAGCACCGCGCAGGAGGGCGAGACAAACGAAACTCAATCGGCCGACCCCGCAAAGCCCGGCGAGACCGCTTCGAATCAGGTAACTGCCGCGCCCTCGAAGAATGCAAAAGACTGGACTAAGGCCGAGATAATCGCCTATTTCAACGCCGGCGCGAACAGAGTAAAATATCAGGCGAAGTCCGTCACCCGCAACTACACCGAGACGAAGAACGACGCAGACAAGACCGAATTGCCCAAGGCGATAGACGCAATAGGCAAGAGCGCGATGAAGACCTTCATGAAGCGCGACGATAAGGCGATAGTCCTGACCTCAAAAGAGGATATCAGAAACGTATTCCCCGTCGGCGGCAAGGATTGGGTCAGCAAGCTTACTCCCGCAGATGTCAAGGGCGCAAAGGTCGAGGACAAGGGCGGCGAATATCAGATAACCCTGACCTTCGGCACTGAGGTCAATCCCTCCGGCGAAAAAGGCTATGCCGCAGCGTTCGGCGTGCTCACCGCCGATGTGGTAAACTTCGACTATCCCGGCCTCTCGCTCACCGACCAGAAATTCACCTATTATAACGGAACGATAGTAGCAAGATTCAGCAAGGCTACCGGCAACTTAGTCTATGCCCACTATGATTATCCCGTCATCATCGAGCTCACAGCGCACCTGCTCGGCTCGAACACGAGAGTCAAGGTCGGCATGACGACAATAAACGACTTCAGCGTTAAATACTAACTCCTGTATCCGAAAGCAAAGCGCACCGCACATTGACCCGCGCGGGGCGCTTTGCCAAGTTGATTTTTTGCAAATCTCGATGAACAAGTTTTTAATAACCGTGCCGCAGTGTTTCACAACCTATCCGAGAACTGCGAGGAAACGGCGTGCAAAGCGCACCGCATAACCCTCTCAAAACATAGTCGCCTATCGTCCCCGGAGCAGGCACGGTTTACTTTTTTGCAGGCGTTTTTGATTTAACGGCACATCCCCTTGCGATATGACGCGCTTCGCTCGGCGTGATATTTTTGCTGCGCAAAAGTGATATTATATTCGCCCTGAAGCTTGCGGAGCAAATATAACTCGGCGTATGCCGAATATCACTGCGAAGCAATATAACTCGCCGCAGGCGAATATAACTGAAAAAACCTCGTTCTTATGAACGAGGTTTTTTCTTGGTGGAGACGAAGAGGATCGAACTCTCGACCTTACGGATGCGAACCGTACGCTCTCCCAGCTGAGCTACGCCCCCATTTGTTTGCTATGTGATTATAAGATTTTTTTTTCGGTTTGTCAAGTGTTACGGAGCTGTTTGGAAAAATTTTTCTTTGCCGCCCCGCTTTTTCATCCGATCGGCTTGCAGATATCTACCCAGCCGTCGGGCTTCGAGTATTTTTCAAGCTCGGCGGGGGTCAGCTCTATCATGCTGTTGCTGCTGCCGCAGGCGGGGAATACCGTCTGAAATCTTTTCAGCGACTCGTCCAGATATATCTTTACTCCCTCGTTCACCGCGAACGGGCATACTCCGCCGACCGCGTGACCGATGAGCTCTGCCGCTTCTTCGTGCGAGAGCATCTTCGCCTTTTTGCCGAAGCGGGCCTTGTATTTTGCGTTGTCTATCTTCATGTCGCCCGCCGCGACTATGAGTATCGGCGCGCCGTCGAGCGAGAAGGATATGGTTTTTGCTATCCTGCCCTCAACGCAGCCGAGCGCCTTAGCCGCGAGCGCGACGGTTGCGCTCGACTCGTCTATCTCCTTTATCCTGTCCGCTATGCCGAGCGTTTTAAAATATTCTCTGACTCTCTCTATAGACATTGTTTTCTCCCGAGCAAAAAAGCCGCAGGGCAAGAGCCGAGCGGCTTCGATTTTTTTTGTCTGATTTTTATTTTTTGCGGCTTTTCTTTCTCTTTACTCCGTCGGTGACATTGTCATCGGGCTTGCCGAAGGCTGCGATCTTGATTATCATTATGACGAGTATAGCCGCGAGCGCCGAGCAGGCGTAGACCAGCCACATATTTATGACGCTCGCTATAAATTTGCCTAAGAACGGTACGCAGTGCGTGGCTACGGCGACTACGGAAGCGCCCGTGGGAAGGGCAGATCCGAACGCGAAGCCGTACTTCCCTCCGAGTTTATACATCGCGACTTCGTCCGCGGATGCGGCAGACGCCCTGCGGGTCAGGCACAGCGAGCCGTTCTTTATGTTTGAGCCCATGATGTCGTCGGTGCATACGGCAAGTCCGCGGTCGAGAAGGAACTTGTCGGGATGAGCCGCCGCAACGCTCAAAAGCGCGGTTAACAGCGACACGACCGCTATTATGATAATTAGGACGACAGAGAATATTCTTGCGCCCTTGAATTTGTCCTTTTTAGGCTTGAAGCTGTCCTGAAGCATTGCGCCGGAGTAGTCCGAGGTGCGCTCAAAGTCGAATTTCGGCTCGACTTTGGCCGCAGTTTCCTCCGAGAGGGTCTGACGCGGTCTGCTCTTGTCTATCGGCGCGCCGAAATATCCGTGAGGATCGGGCTCGCCGTATTCGTTTTCGGTTTTTTGCACGGGCTCGGCTTCGACTTTCTCGGGCTCTGTCTTGACGGGCTCATCTGCGGGAACCTCGTCCTCTCCCGAGTAGCTGTCCTCAAAGTCATTCCCGGTCGGCTCGAGCTCGGTTGCGGAAATGGAGCTGTCGAGTGCGCTCTCATAGCTGCGCTCCTCAACGCGCCTTGCCTCCGCTTTCTCCTCGGCATTGTGCGCCGCTCTCATTCTCTCGGCCTCCAGAATTTCCTCCGCCGCCTTTTCCGCTGCGGCGTTGAGCTCGTCCTGCTTGGCCTTTTCCATGCGGGCCTCAAATTCCGCATTGAGCTCCTCTATGGTTTTCGGCATGAATTTATCCATTCTCTGTTCACCCTCCGATTTAAAGCAGTATTATTGTTATCCGGTATCGTTGCAGCTGTTATATTATAAAGTATAATATTTGGCGCTCTTAAAGTCAATAAAAAAGGCGAATGTCCGCAGATACCCGCACAAATGCCCGAAAAGGCTGGAAAAAATCGGGCGCATAAAGTATAATCAAGGCGGAAAAACACAAAAAGGAGAAATATCATGGGAATGAAAGAAAGAATGTTCACGGGCGAGCTGTATTATCCCAACGAGGAGTCGATATTTGACGAGCAGCTCAAAAAGCTCGATTTGCTTTACGAGTTCAATTCAACGCGCCCCACGGAACAGAAGAAAAGGCAGGAATTAATGAAAGAGATGTTTGCCGAAATAGGCGAGAACTGCTATCTCGAGCCGCCGTTTCACGCGAATTGGGGCGGGGCGCATATGCATCTGGGCGACAGTGTATACGCTAATTTCAATTTCACCGCCGTGGACGACTCGCATATATACATCGGCTCTTATACGATGATAGGACCCAACGTGACCGTTGCCACAGCGGGACATCCTATCCTGCCCGAGCTGCGCGAAAAGGCGTATCAGTTCAATATGCCCGTGCATATCGGCAGAAACTGCTGGATAGGTGCGGGAGCTGTGATAATGCCCGGAGTGACGATAGGGGACAACAGCGTTATCGGCGCGGGCAGCGTCGTGACAAAAGACATTCCGGCGAATGTCGTCGCCTACGGGAATCCCTGCCGCGTTGCGAGGGAGATAAGCGAGCACGACCGAGAGTTTTATTATAAAGACAGACGAATCACAAAAGAGATTTTTGACGAGATAGAAAATATATGATTTAAAAGAGCCTTTCCAAAACGGAAAGGCTCTTTTGCTGTCCGGCTTTCGCCGCTTATTTATATTTCGGTCTTGCAACATATGAGGTATGGAGCACTTCGTGAGCCTTGTGGCTGCCGGGCTCGCCGAGGAACTCGGCGTAGAGACGCTTGACAGCCTCGCTCTCATGCGACTTGCGCAGGGGCATATCCTTGTCCGCCTCGTAGAGAGCGGCGGCTCTGCGCGCTCTGAGGTCGACGAAGTTGCGCACGACTGCGTGCTGTATCGGCTGGCCGCCGCCGTTGACGCAGCCGCCGGGGCAGCCCATAATCTCTATGAAGTGGTAGTCGGCGGTGCCGTTTTTGACCTTCTCCATAATAGTATTGGCGTTTGCGAGTCCGCTGACTACGCAGACCTTTATCTCCATGCCGTTGACGGTGTAGGACGCTTCCTTTATGCCCTCGGTGCCGCGAACCTCGGTGAAGTCGAGGCTCTTGAGCTCCTCGCCGGAGAGCTTTTCTACGGCGGTTCTCAGCGCCGCTTCCATAACGCCGCCGGTTGCGCCGAAGATGACTGCCGCGCCGGTGGAATCGCCGAGCGGGTTGTCAAACTCCTCGTCGGGCAGGTGCTTGAAGAAGATACCCGCGCTTTCTATCATTCTGCCGAGCTCTCTTGTGGTCAGAGAGTAGTCGACATCCGGATAGCCGGACGCGGACTGATTTTCGCGCTTTGTCTCGAACTTCTTCGCCGTGCAGGGCATTATGCCGACAACGACGATATCCTTCGGGTCGATTCCCATCTTCTCCGCATACCAGGTCTTGATTATCGCGCCCGACATCTGCTGGGGCGACTTGCAGGAGGAGAGGTGATCGAGCATATCGGGGTAGTAATGCTCGCAGTATTTTATCCATCCGGGCGAGCAGGAGGTTATCATCGGGAGCACGCCGCCGTTCTGGACCCTGCCGAGGAACTCGTTTGCCTCTTCGACTATCGTGAGGTCCGCGCCGAAGTCGGTGTCAAAGACCTTGTCGAAGCCGAGACGTCTGAGCGCCGCGACCATCTTGCCCTGAACGTTGGTGCCTATGTGCATTCCGAAGCACTCGCCGAGAGTGACGCGGATAGAGGGCGCGGTGTGGACAACGACGAACTTCTCGGGGTCGTTTATAGCCTCGAGCACCTTTGCGGTGTCGTCCTTCTCGTAGATAGCGCCGGTCGGGCAGTTGACTATGCACTGGCCGCAGGAGACGCACGCCACGGAGTCGAGAGGCTTCTCGAATGCCGAGCCGATGTGAGTGTCAAAGCCGCGGGCGTTTGCGCCGATAACGGAGATATGCTGAGCCTGGCACGCGGCTACGCAGCGGCGGCAGAGGATGCACTTTCCGTTGTCTCTTATCATATGTATGGCGGAGTCGTCGTATTCGTGGACGGGATTTGCGCCGTCGAAGCGACCCTCGTCGTCAACGCCGAACTCCTTGCAGAGCTGCTGGAGCTCACAGGTTCCGCTGCGTATGCAGGAGAGACACTTCCTGTCATGCGTAGAGAGAATGAGCTCGAGAGTCGTCTTGCGGCTCTTGCGCACGCGCTCCGTGTTTGTGAATATCTCCATGCCCTCGTTTACGGGGTAGACGCAGGCGGTCACGAGCGAGCGGGCGCCCTTGACCTCAACCATGCAGATACGGCACGCGCCGATTTCGTTTATCTTCTTGAGGTAGCAGAGGGTCGGGATCTCTATGCCGGCCGTACGCGCCGCCTCAAGTATGGATATGCCCTTGGGTACGCTCAGAGGCATATTGTTTATCTTAATATTTACCATTTCCATGCTGTGTTGACCCTCCTTCCTTAACCTTTGCTGATAGCCTTGGCACGCTTGCAGTTTTCAAGGCAGACGCCGCACTTGATGCACTTGGCGGTGTCTATCTCGTACGAAGGCAGCTTGTGGCCCTCTGCGATATAGTCGGTCTTGCCGATAGCCGAGACGGGGCAGTTTCTGGCGCAAAGGCCGCAGCCGATGCACAGATCCTTGTCTATCTTGAAGCTCAGCAGCGCCTTGCAGACGCCTGCGGGACACTTCTTGTCAACTATATGCGCTATGTACTCCTCGCGGAAGAACTTGAGGGTTGCGAGAACGGGGTTGGGCGCCGTCTGACCCAGACCGCAAAGGGAGTTCTCTTTTATGTAGTGGGCGAGCTCCTCGAGCTTGTCGAGGTCGTCGAGAGTCGCCTTGCCGGCGATTATCTTCTCGAGTATCTCCTGCATTCTTCTCGTGCCGATACGGCAGGGGGAGCACTTTCCGCAGGACTCGTCAACCGTGAAGTCTAGGAAGAATTTAGCTATATCGACCATGCAGTTGCTGTCGTCCATGACTATAAGTCCGCCCGAGCCCATCATGCAGCCTATGGCGGTGAGGTTGTCGTAGTCTATCTCGGTGTCCATGAGGCTTGCGGGAATGCAGCCGCCGGAGGGGCCGCCGGTCTGCGCAGCCTTGAACTTTCTGCCGTTGGGTATGCCGCCGCCGATGTCCTCGACTATCTCACGCAGGGTCGTGCCCATGGGTATCTCAACGAGGCCGGTGTGCTTTATGTTGCCGCCGAGCGCAAAGACCTTGGTGCCCTTGGAGCGCTCGGTGCCCATGGAGGCGAAGCTCTCCGCGCCGTGCAGGATTATCTGCGGGATATTTGCGAAGGTCTCGACGTTGTTTTCGGTAGTGGGCTTTCCGAAAAGACCCTTCTCCGCCGGGAACGGAGGTCTCGGACGGGGCTCGCCGCGGTTGCCCTCTATGGAGGTCATGAGCGCGGTCTCCTCGCCGCAGACGAATGCGCCTGCACCGAGTCTTATGTGGAGGTCAAAATCGAAGCCGCTGTCGAATATGTTTTTGCCGAGCAGCCCGAGCTCGCGGGCGGAGTCAATGGCTATTTGAAGTCTCTTGACAGCTATGGGATACTCCGCGCGGACGTAGATGTAGCCCTCGGTGGCGCCGGTGGCGTAGCCGCATATGGCCATGGCCTCGACGATGCAGTGCGGGTCGCCCTCAAGCACGGAGCGATCCATGAACGCGCCGGGGTCGCCCTCGTCGGCGTTGCAGACGACATATTTCTGATCCGCCTGATTCTTTCTCGTGAAGCTCCACTTGAGTCCGGTCGGGAATCCGCCGCCGCCTCTGCCGCGAAGGCCGGAGTCCTTGACTATCTGGATGACCTCGTCCGGGGTGTATTCGGTCAGGCACTTTGCGAGAGCCTGATAGCCGTCCATGGCTATGTATTCGTTGATATTTTCGGGGTCGATGACGCCGCAGTTGCGCAGCGCGACTCTCTTCTGCTTCTTATAGAACTGAGTCTCGTTGAGGCTCTTGACGGTGTCGCCGGCCACGGTGTCGTCATAGAGCAGGTGCTTGACTATTCTGCCCTTGATGAGGTGCTCGTCAACTATCTCGGAGACGTCCTCAACCTTTATCTGGCTGTAGAACGCACCCTCGGGATAGACAACGACTATCGGGCCCAGGGCGCACAGACCGAAGCAGCCTGTCCTGATGACCTTGATTTCGTCTGCGAGACCTTTCTCGGCGATCTCCTTTTCAAACTCGGCAATTATTTCTGCGCTGTGAGAAGAAGTACAGCCGGTACCGCCGCAGACAAGAACGTGTGAACGATACATTGATTTCCCTCCTTGTTATTTGGCGATAGCGCCGACCGTAAATTCCGTAACGGGGTTGCCGTTGACGAGGTGGTCGCTGACAATGCGCGCGACCATTTCGGGCGTTACCTTTACATAGGTGACCTTTTCCTTGCCCGGCTCGAGAACCTCGACTATCGGCTCATACTGGCACATACCGATGCAGCCGGTCTGCGAGACGGTGACGTGGCTGAGATTGCGGCGCGCAACCTCGTCAACAAGGGCTGTCAGCACGGGCTTTGCGCCCGCCGCGATGCCGCAGGTCGCCATGCCGACGAGTACGCGGGTCGAGCTTTCACTGTCGTCGCGGACGTTCATATTGGCTTTTGCCTTATCTCTTATTGCGTTAAGTTCAGCAAGTGATTTCATAGTTGTTCCTTTCCCGGCGCAAACGCCGTCATATGGATTTTGTGAGAAGCGCGGTGTTCTCGTCGATATATTCCTTCATCCACTGCACGACATCCGGATTGTCGAGCGGCACGCCCTCGAGAATATTTTTTATCTCCCGCGTGTCGAGCACGAATTCTTCGCCGTCGACCTTTCTGCGGTAGATAAAGTCCCTGTCGGTGTTCATCGAGACGAGCACGGTTACAGTCGAGGTCATGTCCCCCAAGGGGGTGAAGTCTATGCTGTCCGAATGAAATACGGCCTTAGTTGAGGTTCCGACTCCCTTTTCGGAGGTTATCTCAAAGCTGCCGCCGGTCTGCTCCGCCGCGAGGCGAAACAGCGGAATCCCCATGCCGACCTTGCGCGTTGTGCGCGTGGTGAAAAACGGGTCGCAGACGTTCTTGAGAGTCTCCTCGTCCATGCCGCAGCCGTTGTCGGAGACGGTGAGCGAGAGCAGGTGCTCCCTTGTGTCCTCGCTGACCTCTATTGTTATCAGCGACGCTCCGGCGGAGATGGAGTTCTGGGCTATATCGAGAATGTTGAGTGACAGCTCGCGCATGGCGTTAAGCGTCGAGGTATTTGTCAAGAATACCGTCTATCTGGTCGGGGGTGAGCCTGCCGTAGACATCGTCGTTGACAGTCATGACAGGGGCAAGTCCGCAAGCGCCTATGCAGCGGCAGGCCTCAATAGAGAAGCACGCGTCGTCGCTGCACTCGCCCGGGGCTATGCCGAGCCTCTCGCTTATCTTGTCGAGGATAGCCTGCGAGCCCTTGACATAGCACGCGGTTCCGAGACATACGGAGATGTTGTATCTGCCCTTGGGACTCAGAGCGAACTGAGCGTAGAAAGTTGATACACCGTATACCTTTTCAAGCGGAACGTCCATTCCCTCGGCTATTATAGCCTGTACCTCGAACGGAAGATAACCGTAGATGAGCTGCGCCTCCTGCATGACGTGCATCAGCAGGCTTTTGTCGCCGTTGCACTCGGCGATAACGGCTCTGAGCTTCTCCTCCTGCTCCGGGGTGCCGGAAAAAGGTATCTTACTGATTTTTTTGAGCATTTGTAGCCTCTCCCTCCTTAGGTTTGAGAAAAATACAGATAGGCAAAAAGGGGAATCCCTTTCGCATTAGAAGTAATTATAACACGCGAAATGCAAAATTTCTACAGTTTAAGGAAAAAAATATCGATAAGCTGTATACCAATTTACATACCCGGCGGGCAGTAATTACTTTTTAACAGGTCAATGACCGCCTGCGGCGATGCGCAGGTGAGCTCGAGCTCGGTGCTCGCCGAGCCGATATTTTCGAGAAAGTGCGCGTCCGATGCGCGCAAAAGCCGCATATTCTTGAGCAGGGGATGCGCTTGTGTCAGCTTGTCCGTTTGAGCAAAAGCGGACAGCTCGGCGTTTATGAAGCCCCAGCTCTCGTCAAACGAACCGAGGTTTGCCGTGACGCTGAACGACGGGCGGTCGATATGCGCGGGGTAGCAGACGCCGCCGAAGTCGGAGACGAGCGAAAAAACCTCGCTTATCGAAATGAAGCTTGCGGTGCTCAGCAGATTTTCCTCGCAGCCGAGAACACCGTCGAGCTCGTCCATTATCAGCTGCTCGCCGAAAATATCGAGCCTGTTTTTTATCTTCGGCAGGCGCTCCGAGACATAGCCCGAAAACCGGAGCGAGGAATCGACATCCGGGAACAGGCAAACGACATGAACCTCCTCCGAGGTGGTAAGCTCCATCCCGGGCACGAAGGCTATTCCCGCGTCCCTTGCCGCCCGCGCCGCGGCGGGGCAGTTGAGAGAGGAATTGTGGTCTGTCAGCGCAAGGATATCAAGCCCCATGACCTTTGCCATGTTGACAAGGTTATAGGGGGTCATGTCCCCGTCGCCGCATGGCGACAGGCACGAATGAATATGCAGATCACATAAAAATCCCGACATGATTTGACTCCGAATATTTTCGCTTGCGCGTAAAATAATGATTATAGTTGATTTTTATTCAGCGCGGCGATATACGCTCAAAAACAGCTTTGCGCCGCGTTTCCGCACAAACCCCCAGAATACATTCCGTCTATACATATTATACATGGTTATATCAATAAATCAACACTTATATATCATTTCGGATATGTCTTTTTCAGCTCCTCCGTCGCTTCGCCGCCGAGCAGGCAGAGCGAGATGAGATTGGGTACGGCCATGAGCGCGTTTGCGAGGTCGGATAGCTCCCATATGAGCCTGAGGTCGGTGACGCAGCCGACGAATACCGCCGCCGAGTAGATGAGATTGTATATCCCCGCGCTCTTTTCGCCGAGCAGATATTCGAGCCCGCGCCGCCCGTAATATGACCAGCCGATGAGCGTGGCAAAGGCGAAAACGCAGACGCTCAGGCACACGAAAACGCTGCCCGCCGCTCCGAACACGCTGCCGAATGCCGCGGCGCAAGCGAGAGAGCCGTCGCCGTCTATGGGCACGCCGGACACAAGGAGCGTTATTGCCGTCACGGTGCACATAACCACGGTGTCGAGAAAAACCTCGAGTATTCCCCAGCAGCCCTGCTCGGCGGGGGAGTCCGTCTCGGCCGCCGCATGAATTATGGCGTTGCTGCCGAGCCCCGCTTCGTTTGAAAACACGCCCCGCGCCACCCCGTAGCGCAGAGCCTTTTTTATCCCGCAGCCCGCCGCACCGCCCGCCGCCGCACGCAGGGAAAAGGCCTCCGATATTATTCTGCAAAACGCCGACGGAACTGCCCGAAAGTTTTTTATTATGACGGCGAAGCTCGCCAAAATAAATATCGCCGTCATGGCGGGGATTATCTTCTCCGCAGCCGAGGCTATCCTCTTGAGCCCGCCGCAGGTGACTGCGAAAACGCCGACCGCGAGCACCGTGCCCGTTATCGCGGGGCTCAGCCCGAACGAGCCGCGAAGCGAGAGCGCGGCGGCGTTCGCCTGCGTCATGTTGCCTATTCCGAGCGAGGCCGCGACGAGCAGAACGCAAAAAATCTTCGCCGTCTTTTTAAAGCCCAGCCCGCGCTCCATATAGAGGAACGCGCCGCCCATCCATTCGCCGTTTTTGTCGCGGCAGCGGTACTTTATGCCGAGGATGTTTTCGCAGCACGCGCTCATCATGCCGATTATCGCGCTTATTACCATCCAAAAGACCGCGCCCGCGCCGCCCGCGGCAACAGCCGCCGCCACGCCGACTATATTTCCCGTGCCCATGCACGCGGCGAGCGCGGCGGAGAGCGCCTGAGTCTGCGATATCGAGCCCTCGCCCGAGCGGCGGCTCTTCTTGCCGAATATGCTGCCGAGCGTCGCCTTCATCCAGGTGCCGATGTGCGTCAGCTGAAAAAATCCCGACCGCACGCTCAAAAGCAGTCCCGTGCCCGTAAAAGCGACGAGCAGAGGGACTCCCCAGAGGGCAGAATTTACAGAGGAAACGAGCGAATAAAACGTGTCCGTGGGATCACCTCCGGAAAATGAAAAGGATTGATTTAGAGCGCGAATTAGTATATACTATATACGTATAATAGGATTTAACAGGATTTGCGGAAGGGAACGTGATAGCTTGAAAGACTTCGGCTTTGTCAAGACCGCGGCCGTCTGCCCGAGAGTGACCGTAGGCGCGCCCGATAAGAATGTTGATAATATGCTGCCCCTGATAAGAGAGGCGGCCTCCTCCGGCGCGCAGATAATCGCCCTGCCGGAGCTTAGCATAACCGGCTACACCTGCTCAGACCTCTTCTCGCAGGACAGGCTTATTGAAGGCGCGGAAGCGGCGCTCGGCAGACTTGTCGCCGAGTGCGCGGATATAGGTGCGCTTGTTATAGTCGGACTTCCCGTGCGCGTGCGCGGCAGGCTTTTTAACTGCGCCGCCGCGTTCCAAAACGGCAAAATAGCGGGCGTGGTGCCGAAGAGCTATCTGCCCAATTACAATGAATTTTACGAAAAGCGCCATTTTGTCTCGGCTTTTGATATTCCGTGCGACACGGCCGAAATCTGCGGAGAGGAAGTGCCGTTCGGCACTATGCTCTTCTGCGCGGACAACGGAGCCGCCGTCGGAATAGAGGTGTGTGAGGATATGTGGGTGCCCGTGTCGCCCGGCGCGGTTCTGGCGCTCGGCGGTGCGAATATCTTAGTCAATATCTCCGCCTCCGACGAGATGGTTACGAAGAACGAGTTCAGACGCAGCCTTATCGAGCAGACGAGCGCACGGTGCTACTGCGGCTATGTCTACTCCTCCGCCGGAGTCGGCGAGAGCACGACGGATCTTGTGTTCTCGGGTGCGTGTACCGTTGCGGAAAACGGCGGCATACTCGCCGAAAACGAACGCTTTGAGCGGGACGGCTCGGCGGTCTGCGCCTGTATCGATATAAAGAAGCTCGAAGCCCTGCGCAGAAACAGCGAATTTTACGACAATGCGGCACGCTATGCCGAGCGGGACATGAGACGCGTTGCGATAACTCTGCCGACGCTCAAAGAGGATGATATGGACAGAGCGTTCGACGCGCACCCGTTCGTGCCGTCCGATGAAAATGTCAGACGTGCGCGCTGCGCCGAGATATTCAATATCCAGGCGGCGGGGCTTGCAAAGAGGATCGAGCATATAGGGCTCAAAAAGGCTGTGATAGGCATTTCGGGCGGGCTCGATTCGGCGCTTGCGCTGCTTGTTGCGGACAGGGCGTTCGACCTGCTTCGCCTGCCGAAGGAAAACATAATCTGCATCACAATGCCCGGCTTCGGTACCACGAAGCGCACGAAGTCGAGCGCCGTTACGCTCACGGAGTGCATCGGGGCCGAGCTCAGGGATATAGACATCGTCCCCGCGTGTACTCAGCATATGCGGGACATAGGGCACGATATGAGCATACTCGACGTGACCTACGAAAATGTTCAGGCGCGCGAGCGCACGCAGATACTTATGGACACCGCCAACAAGGAGGGCGCGCTGCTCGTCGGCACGGGCGACCTCTCCGAGCTTGCGCTCGGCTGGTGCACCTATAACGCCGACCATATGAGTATGTACGGAGTCAACTGCTCCGTGCCCAAGACCCTCGTCAGATATCTCGTTTCATTTGTGGCGGACGAGAGAGGCGGCGAGCTGGGCGAGGTTCTGCGCGAGATACTCGCAACCCCCGTCAGCCCCGAGCTGCTCCCGCCCGACAGCAGCGGCAAGATAGCCCAAAAGACGGAGGATACCCTCGGCCCATACGAGGTTCACGATTTCTTCCTCTATCATTTCCAGCGCTTCGGCGCTTCGCCCGATAAGCTCATGTTCATGGCATGCCGCGCGTTTGACGGAGTATACAGCCGCGAGCAGCTCGAAAAGTGGCTCAGGCTCTTTTTGAAGAGATTCTTCTCCCAGCAGTTCAAACGCTCTTGCATACCGGACGGTCCAAAGGTCGGCTCGGTCAGCCTCTCGCCGCGAGGCGACTGGCGTATGCCCTCCGACGCTCACGCCGAAGCATGGCTCGATATCTGATGAAAGGATAACCGAAAATGAAGAAATTCAAAGCATTTGTCGCCGTTTTGCTCTGCCTTGCCGCCGTATTCTGCACTGCGGGGTGCGCGGCGAATAAAAAGAGCGCGCTGAATATCTCGGGCGCGCAGATAGACTATGAGACTTTTCTATATTACTACGACCGTGTTCACGCTTTCCCGGAGAAGTACGGACTCGCTTCCGACGCGACCGACGGTCAGATGATAGACGCCGCTATAGAGCAGTGCTGCGAATATGTTGCGGTCAACACGAAAATCGTCGAGCTCAGACTCACGCTCTCTCCCTCGGAGAAGCGCTCCGCGTCAAACAATCTCGAGGATCTGTGGCACGTTTTCTCAGGCTACTATGAAAAGCTCGGCGTGTCGAAGCAGACGCTCATGAAAATACAGACCGCCGACACCTCGCGCAACAGACTTTTCTATTATATCTATGACGAGGGCGGCGAAAAGGCGGTCAACGAGGACGATATAAAGAAGTACTATAACGAGAACTATATCTCTTTCCGCGCGATAACCGGCTACCTCACAACGACCGACGCAAACGGCAACACCGTGGTTATGACTGCCGATCAAAAGGCGGAGATGAACAAGGAATTCACGGAGCTTTCAACGCGTCTGAGAAACGGTCAGACGATGAACGAAATAGTCGAGCTCTATTCCAAGAAGCACCCCGACTCCACCGTTTCCGATCAGCTCCAGTTCATAAAGAAGGGCACGGACTCATATCCGGACGGCTTCTTCGAAAATGTTCAGAAGCTCTCCGTCGGCTCGAATGCGGTTATTATAACGAACAACTATATTTTCTTAATCGTCAGGGAGAACCCCTCCGAGGACGAGGCGAAGCAATACTACGAGCGCTACCGCGACGACTGCCTCAAGAGCCTGCGCGGCGAGGAATTCGATAAGATAGTCGAGGGCTATGCCGCAGAGCTTTCGGTCGAGCGCAACGACAGAGTGATAAACAGAGCTGTCAGGGAGGTCGACAAGAATGGCTGATATCATCAGAAACGAAGTTACAGATGCCGTTTTGACACGTCAGACTGTGCGGGAGTATAAGCCCGTCATGCTCACCGACGCGCAGCTCGATACGCTTACGGCGGCGGCGATGATGTCTCCGAGCGGGCGCAACAGCCAGCCCTGTCACGTCAGATTTATCTGCAACGACGCGATGCTCCGCCAAATGCAGATAGATTTCAAGAATATCGTCGGTTGGGACACACCCGTGCATACGCGCAGCGACAAGAACCCGTTTTATCACAACGCGCCCGTGTTCGCCGCAATATTCGCGCCGCCCGGAAGTCAGACGGATGCGGGGATAATGGCAGAAAACATATGTATCGCCGCAAAGGGACTCGGCCTCGGTACCTGCATAGTCGGCAGCGTCGGAGCGCTGTTTGACGATGCGGACAGGGGAGCCTATTGGCGCGGGGAGATAGATATTCCCGTTGATTTTCAGTATATGATAGGCGTTGCGATAGGCGAACCGGACGAGGTGCCGGAGCAGAAGCCGCGCGACCCGAGCCGCTATAAAATAATAAGATAAGCCGACCGCCGCAGAATCATAGCTCTGCGGCGGTTAAATTCTGATAACAAAAAATCGCCCGCACCGATTTCTCGGCACGGGCGATTTGATTTATCTGTTCTTTATGATATGGGGCAGGATGAGAATATATTTGACGAGCATATAGACTATTGCGATCGGGACATTCAGAACATTCTGCTTGAAGTTTGAAAGGAAGTCGGTGGGCAGCTCCTTATGCTCCTTGGCTTCGCCCTTGACGGTCTTTTTTATCGCATATTCGTCAAACTTTTCGTAGCCCGTGGCCTCGAGAGTCTCGTCGTCAACGTCGACGGTGTAGGCGCGGTAGATGAGCCTGTCGCCGTCTATGGTAAAGGTGCTGAACATCGACTTGTAGGGCTGCGCGGCAACGGCGGAATTCTTGAGGATAGGCTCCATGGCGTTCTCGTGAACGCCGTAGCGCTTAGTGCCGGCGGTGTTGGGCAGGATGTGTACCGTGCCCTCGGGGTTGAGCGCGTAGGTTATCTCCTCGCCCTTGTAGTTCTCGGTGATGTACTCGGTGGGCTGAATCTTGTCGTCCTTGACCTGATAGGTACGCAGATACATATGGTCGTGGCCGTTGATGACAACGTCGATATCAAGGCTGTCTATTATGGGCAGCAGACGCTTGCGCATGATGACGGTGTCGGGCTTGTTTATGTTCTTGCCCGCGGAGTAGCAGGCGCGGTGCATGAGGATTATCTTCCACTGCGCGTCGGAGGAGTTCATGTCGTTCTGAAGCCAGTTGAGCTGCTCCTCGCTTATGGGATACATATCGTTGGTGTTGAGCACGGCGATATGCGCGTTCGAATAGTCAAAGGAATAGTATACGCCGGTGATGTGATTCCAGCCCGCGCTCCTGTCGAGGTTGAACATATTGTCGAACCAGCCCCAGCGCAGGTTGCCCTCGTGGTTGCCGGCGGTCGGCGCCATGGTTATATTCATGAGCGTGTCGCAGCTCTTCTCATAGAACCAGTCCCACTCCTGGTCGTTGCAGTCGTTGACGAAATCGCCAGCGTTCATGAGAAACTTGGCGTCGGGGCAGACCTGCATGGCGGTGCGCTGAACGGCTCCGCTCTTTGTGAAGTTTGTCTCGTTACCCGCCTGAACATCGGCGAGAGCTATAAACGAAAACGCCTCTTCGCCGTCGCAGGCTGTCTCAAATGTGCCGTTGTTGCTCCAGACTCCGGTCGAAGCGTCGCCGACTCTGTAAACATATTTGGTTCCGGGCTCAAGTCCCTCGGCGAGCACCTTGTGGCAGTAGTTCTCCTTCCACTTTGTGCAGGTGCCGGAGAATTTGAGCGCGCCGTCGAAGCTGCCGCTGTATTTTGCAAGGGGCATTACTTCAACATCGCTGCCGCATTTCTCCGCCGTGTACCAGCAGATGCCGCGTCTCGTCTTTGCGTCGCCGTTGATAACAACGCTTATGCGCTTTATCGAACCGTCTGCGCTCTCCTGCGGCATGGCGGAAGCGGCGGGGATTATCATGCACGCCAACAGGCACAGAGCAAGCAGCGCACTTATGACTCTCCGTAGCTTTTTATTCATTGTATATCCCTCCGTAACTTTTGTGAAATTATTTTACCGCCGATTAGCACAAAAGTCAAGTGGGTTAGCATATGCTATTTGTAGTTTTTACACATTTTACAGGAGTTTTTCCATCCATATGTGCGGGCATCCCTCGTCGAGGTCGCTTTCTCCCGTGTCTCTGTAGCCGAGCGCCCTGTAGAAGCCGGCGGCCTGCTCCTGCGAATGTATTCGTATTGCACTTGTTCCCGTGCCCGCGGCGTATTCCTCGGCGGCCTCTATTATACGTGTACCGAGCCCTTTGCCGCGGAGCTCCTTTCTGACCGCGACGCGCCCTATTACCGTCTTGCCGCTTCCGCTGTCTTTAAAGACGCGGCACACCCCGACGGGAGTTTTTCCGTCAAAGAGAACTATGTGCGCGGCGGTGTCGTCCACGCTGTCGAATTCCTCTTCAAAACCCTGCTCTTTTATGAAAACCTCGAGCCGTATTTTTTTCGCTTCCTCCGGCAGTCCGGCGGTATAAATTCTGAATTTCATAATAAACGCCTCCTTTTTGTATTATATCACAAAAAATGCCGTAATTTTTTGTATATACCACACATAGCCGAAATTTACTTAAACTGTTGCAAAAGACGAAAAATAAATATATAATAAATCTATATACAAAGTCAGGCGGTCTCGGGCCGACGGAGGAATGTTTAATGGGAAAACTCAGAGTTCTCTTTCAGGGAGACAGTATAACCGATATGGGCAGAGATCGCGGTGATATCCGCAACATGGGCAGCGGCTATCCGCTTTTCGTCGCGTCGAATTTCCGCGCGGCGAGACCGAACTTCGATATAGACTTTTTTGATCTCGGAATCAGCGGAGACAGAGTCAGAGACCTGCGCGCCCGCTGGCAGAGCGACTGCCTCGACCTTCGTCCCGACGTGCTCTCCGTGCTCATCGGCATTAACGACACCTGGCGGAGATACGACAGCGGCGACCCCTCGGATACAGAGGAGTTCGAGCGCGTGTACCGCTCGCTGCTCGAGGACGCGAGGCGCGAAAATCCGAGCCTTAAAATAATCATTATGGAGCCGTTCGTGCTCCATGTCTCCGAGGAGCGCGCGAGCTGGAGAGAGGATCTCGACCCGAGGATTCAGGCGGTGCGCAGAGTGGCAAAGGATTACGCCGACGCGTTTATCCCGCTCGACGGACTTCTCAATGCCGCCGCCGTGGACACCTGCCCCGAGCAGTGGGCGCCCGACGGAGTTCACCCCTCGTTCGACGGCGCGGCGCTTATAGCCCGCTATTGGCTCGAGGCGTTTGACAAGATACTTTAAAGAAAGAGAGAGCCCCAATGCCTTTTGACAAGAGCTTTGCTCCGACCCTGCGCTTTGCGGTCATGAGCGATATACATATAGATGACGAGGACTGCATAGAGGAGCAGAGATTAGCGAAAGCTCTCGCCGATCTCGGAGAGCTGTGCTCTTCGGACGTGAGATACGAAGGTCTTGACGCGCTCGTCATTGTCGGCGACTTCGCCTCGCGCGGCACCGAGCTTCAGATGCGCAAGGTCAAAAAGCTTCTTGACGGCGGTCTGCCCTCGGGAGCGAGGCTGATAATGACCATGGGGAGCCACGAATATATGAGCGACGGCGAGGAGAATGCCCTGCGCCGCTTCGGTGAGATATTTTCTTTGACGCCCGACACGCATGAAATTATAAACGGCTTTGATTTCATCGCCGTCACAACGACCGGCGGCTGCCACTTCGACGAAAAAAAGCGCGAATTTGCGGCGGCGGAGCTTGAAAAAGCGGCCGAGAGAGACGGCAGAAAGCCGATATTCTTCTTTCAGCACCCGCATATCACCGACACAGTCTACGGCAGCATAAATTGGGGCGAGGACGAGATAACGGATATACTTATGAATTATCCGCAGACAGTCGATTTCTCCGGCCATTCCCATGCGCCGATAAATGACCCGCGTTCCGCGCATCAGCGCCATTTCAGCGCCTTCGGCACGGGGACGCTGAGCTACTTCGAGCTCGATGAGTTCGACAAGGCTCACGGTACAATACCCCCCGAGGACGGCAGTGCGGCGCAGCTTTTGATAGTCGAGGCCGACGCCGGCGGCAGAGTCAGGGTCTATCCCTACGACGTACTCACCGGGCACTTCTTCCCCTATACTTGGGAGATAGACGAGCCGTGGAATATAGATTCGTTCAAATATACCGACGCGCGCTATGTGACGGCGGAGAGACCGTTTTTTGAAAACGCGCGGATATCTGTAGAAAATATAACGGCGGACGGCTGCGATATTACTTTCAATCAGGCGGGCGGGAAAGACCGCCCGGACAGCTACGACATATATATTCTGAGCGGCGACGGACTTGTAAAAAAGCATCTTAACATAACCTCGCGCTACTATCTGTATGATATGCCCGCGACTCTCACCGAGCATATATGCGGACTCAAGACCCGAACGGAATATACCGTTAAAATAGTTGCAAACAGCTTTTGGCGCACGCGAAGCGACGCATTGACGGCGCGGTTCGCAACGCTCTGAGCAAAACAGGAGCTGATAAAATGTTTTTTGTTCTTCCCTCGGCGGCGATATTTTCAATATATATCCTCGCGGCAATACTGCCCGCGGTGTTTCTGCTGCGCTATATCTATAAGCACGACACGGTCGACAAGGAGCCGCCCGGGCTGCTGCTGTCGCTGATTCTCATGGGTATCGTTGCGGCGCTGATGTCGATAGTGCTCGAAATGATAGGCGAAAAGATACTCAACGACCAGGTGAGCCAAAACGATAAATATTATAAAATAATCCTCGCCTTCGCGGTTGTCGCGGTTGTCGAGGAGGGGACTAAGTTCCTGCTGATGAAGCTCAGAACCTGGAAGAATCCGAATTTTAACTACAGCTTTGACGGAATAGTTTACGCCGTCTCGGTCTCTTTGGGCTTCGCCGCGTTTGAGAATATAAAGTATGTTATGAACTTCGGCCTGTCCGTCGCGCTCCCGCGCGCGGTGCTCGCCGTTCCCGGACATATGGGCTTTGCCGTGTTCATGGGTCTGTTCTACGGGCGCGCCAAGCTCTTTTCCGACCTCGGCTGCAAGGGGAAAAAGGTGCTCAATCTCCTTGCCTCATACCTCTCCGCCGTGTTCCTGCACGGCTTCTACGACTCCTGCGCCATGATAGGCACAACGCTTTCGACCGCTATATTCATAGCGTTTGTGGCGGCTATGTATATAATAGTCATAAGCCTGATAAAGCACGAGTCGCACAACGACAGAAGAATATAAAGCGGCGCCGTTAGCCGGCAAAGGGCTGCCGGACGGTGAATTTGCCGCCGCCGATATTGAAAAAATTATTTTATTATTACTTTCCGAAAAAGAAGTATTCGGAGGGTCGGCAGTAGCACGGAGAAAAATTTACGGATTTATCGAAAAACGCCGAAAAAATAAGTATAAAAGCCCGAAAAAATCAGCCGATTTTGTGAATTTTTTGCTACGCTTCCGGTATGCAATTGACTTTAAGGCATAGAATGTGGTAGAATACAGTCCAAGAGTAAACCGGCGTTCAAAAAACCGGCTCTGAATATTTTTATCAATTTAAAAAGGAGGAATGAAGGTTGACTGATCAGAAAACAATGGCGTACATTAACCTTTATGCTGTCTTGGGAACTTTGGAGAATCTCTGCGAGATAGTCCCGGAGGCGAGCGCAATGCTCACCAACACGAAGCCCATCTCGATAGGCTTTGAAGTTAAAGACGGCCCGAGCGCCACGATAACCTTCAAAAACGGAAGATGCAGGATGGAGCAGGGCGTCGGCAAGTGCGACGTCAAACTGCCGTTCTCTTCCTGCGAAAAATTCAACGGTCTTATTGACGGAACCGTAACACCCATCCCCTCGAAGGGATTCCAGCACATCAAGTTCCTCCTCAAGACCTTTACCCCCTTGACCGACCTGCTTGCGAAATATATGCGTCCCTCGCCCGAGGATCTTCAGGACAGAACCTTCTTCGAGCAGAGCACCACGCTCATGCTCTACACTATCGCTGTTGCTATATCTCAGATAGCCAACAACGACAAGATCGGTCAGTTCTCGGCATCCCACATAGTTGACGGCGAGATAGGCCTCGGCATAAAGGACGGTCCCGCGGCTACGATCCGCGCAAAGAACGGACGCCTTGTAACCATAAAGAAGCGCTGCGAGAATCCGCGCGCCGATATGGAGTTCGCTTCAATTGATCTTGCAAGAGACCTCTTCGACGGAAAGATAAACGCCGTTGCCTGCATAGGCATGGGTGCTATCACCATGAAGGGCATGATCTCGATGATAGACAATATGAACAGACTGCTCGACAGAGTTGCTCTGTACTTGGCATAAGGGAGGGGAACTTTAATGAGCTTCAAGATTAACGATTACACAAAGAGCAGAGAGATGTTCGAGAGAGCCGAAAAGGTCATTCCTTCCGGCGTCTACGGCCACCTCGGCCCGGCAGAGGGCTGCTTTATCCCCGTCAGCGCGTTCCCGCTTTTCGGCGACAGAGCGCAGGGCTCCTATTTCTGGGATGTTGACGGAAACAAATTCATAGACTATATGTGCGCATACGGCCCGAACGTTCTCGGCTACAACGACCCCGACGTCGACGCGGCCGCCATCGCTCAGGCAAAGGTCTGCAACTGCACCACCTCGCCGTCCTACAAGGCAGTCGAGTTCGCGGAGCTGCTTGTTGACACCGTAAACTGCGCCGATTGGGCATTCTTCGCAAAGAACGGCAACGATGTTACCACCGCCGCCATAATGACCGCAAGAGCCCATACCCACCGCAAGAAGATAATCTTCATCAACGGCTTCTATCACGGTATTTCGCCCTGGACCCAGAAGGTCGACTATCCCGGCGTTATCGAAGAGGACGTTGCAAACAACATCTATATAGACTGGAACGATATCCCCGCGCTCGAGAGAGTTATCGCCGAGAACGAGGGCGAGATAGCTGCGTTTATCTCGACTCCCTATCTCCACGGCAACTTCTTTGACAACCAGCTTCCCGCAGACGGCTACTGGCAGAAGGTTCGTGAGCTCTGCACAAAGAACGGCATCGTCCTCATAGTCGACGACGTCCGCGCAGGCTTCCGTCTTGATATCGCCGGCAGTGACCACTTCTACGGCTTCGAGGCAGACCTTATCTGCTTCTGCAAGGCTCTTGCAAACGGCTGGAACGTCTCCGCTCTTTGCGGCAAGGATTTCCTCAAGAGCTCTATCAGCAGCCTGTCCTATACCGGCAGCTACTGGCTCAGCGCAATCCCGTTCGCAGCGGGTATCGCCTGCATCAACAAGATGAAGAAGCTCAACACTCCCGCCATCTTCCGCGAGAAGGGTCTCAAGGTCGGCGAGGGTCTTAAGGCTGCTGCCGCGAACAACGGCTTCCATCTTGTAGTCTCCGGCGAGCCGTCGCTGTTCTATCTGCGCCTTGCCGATGACGATTCCCTCATGCTTCATCAGGAGTGGATCGCCGAGATGGTCAAGCGTGGCATATTCCTTACGAGCCACCACAACCATTTCCTCAATGCGTCCCTGACCGATGAGGATATTGCTCACACCGTTGATGTTGCAGAGGATGCATTCAACACCCTTCGCAAGAATCACCCCGAGCTTGCCTGATTTTTCCCAAAAAAACCTCCGTCCTGTCTTTACAAGACGGGGGTTTCTGTGCTATTATATATGCATATGAGATAAAAATGACTTTGTGCGCGCTTAAAGCTTTGGATATTTTGACGTTCGGAGTGATTTTTGCCGTGCACGGGTCATATACTTCATCCGGCGTTGTTTCCCGGGTAAAAGAGAAGCTTTGTGAGTTACGGGGGTACCCGCTTATTCACTCAGACGATAAAAAATGTTTTCTGTAAGGAGGAAATGTAAATGCCATTATCAAAGCAGGAATGGTTAGCGCTCGAAAAGAAGGCTCATGAGCTGCGCAGACTTTGCCTCGACACCACATACTGGGCGGGCAGCGGTCATATCGGCGGCGGCATGAGCGTCATGGATATGCTTACCGTTCTCTACCACAAGTACATGAGACTCGACGTCAAGAATCCCAAGTGGGAGGACAGAGACCGTTTTATCCTCAGTAAGGGTCACGCGGGTATAGCTTACGCTCCCGTGCTCGTCGATTTCGGCTGGAACGATCCCGAGCAGCTCAAGACCTTTAACCACACGAACTCGAAGATGGGCATCCACCTCGACTCGAACAAGGTTATCGGCGTTGACGCTTCCACCGGCTCTCTCGGCCACGGACTTCCGATAGCAGTCGGAACCGCTCTTGCCGCAAGAGTTCTCGGCAAGGATTACAAAACATACTGCATCCTCGGCGACGGCGAGTGCGACGAGGGTTCAAACTGGGAAGCAGCCATGGCGGCCTCCAACTTCAAGGTCACCAATATGATCTCCTTCGTCGACCGCAATAAGTGCATGATCGACGGCGAGACCGAGAATGTCATGAAGCTTGAGCCCTTCGCCGACAAGTGGCGCTCCTTCGGCTTCATCGTCAAGGAAGTCGACGGACACAACATCAAAGAGCTTTGCGACGCTATCGACTTTGCTCTTGAGAACAAGACCGATTCTCCCGTCATGATAATTGCCAACACAATAAAGGGCGCCGGCATCGACTTCATGGAGGGCAACTATCGCTGGCACTACGGCGCAATTGACGAAGAGAAGTACAAGAAAGCTATAGAGAGCCTCGATAAGTACTATGAGGCACGCAAAGCAAGAGCAGAAAAGGAGGGCGAATAATTATGGCAGGCGGAATGACCTATACAGCCGTTGAATCAACCGCTCTTTCTACCGCGGAATATTACGGCAAGACCCTTGTTGAGCTCGGCGCGGAGCACCCCGAAGTTGTTGCGCTGACCGCTGACCTCGGCAAATCAACAAAGATCGGTATGTTCGGTGAGGCTTATCCGGACAGATTCTTCAACGTCGGTATCGCAGAGCAGAATATGTTCGGCGTCGCCGCAGGTATGGCAAGAGCAGGCCTCGTGCCGTTCCTTTCGACCTTCTCGGTTTTCGCTTCTCTCAGAAGCGCCGACCAGCTTCACACCGACATTTGCTATCAGAATGTCAACGCTAAGGTTATAGCTACCCATTCGGGTACTTCGTTCGGCCAGGCGGGCTCGACCCACCATGCTATCTGCGACCTCGCAGTTACCCGCGCTATGCCCAACCTCACCGTTATCTGCCCCGCAGACGGTATGGAGACTGTCAACGCAGTCCGTGCGGCATATGAGACCCCCGGCCCGTTCTATATCAGAATCAACAGAGGCTTCGACCGTGTCCTCTATGAGAACACCGATTACGGCTTCGAGCTTGGCAAGGCTGTCACTCTTAAAGAGGGCACCGATATCACCGTTATCGCTTGCGGCTCCTGCGCATTCCAGGCTCTTCAGGCGGCTAACTTCCTTGAGAGCTCCGACGGCCTGAAGGTCAGAGTTCTCGATATGCACACCATTAAGCCTATCGACCGCGAGGCTATCCTCAAGGCCGTTATGGACACCCGCCGCATAATCACCGTTGAGGATCACAACGTCATCGGCGGTCTCGGCAGTGCTGTTGCAGAGGTTGTTGTTGAATCCGGTAAGGGCTGCGCATTCAAGCAGCTCGGTATCCAGGATAAGTTTGCTCCCATCGGACTGCATGAGGACATCATGTCCATGCTCGGTATCGACTCGAACGGTATCGTTGAGGCTGTCCGTGAGGTCATGGGCAAGGACTTCGAGCTTGATGACGATTGGGACGACGAGGTGTAATAGCTTCGCCCGTATCCCGATAAGGAAAGGAATGATTATATGGCATCAAGAGATGAGATTTTTACAAATAAACTTTTTCTCAACGCTGTCCTTCCGCTCATCAAGGTAATTGCAAGCGACGTTCCCTCGCTCGCAAAGAAGTTTGAGCACGCGCACGGCGTTATGCAGGTCAGTGCTCTCGATCCCGACAGCCCGGACGGCAAGGTGGCTACCCATTTCGTAGTCAACTGCGGCGAGTGGCTCGTTCACAACGATAAAGTGGACACCGCTCCCCACATCGAGCTTGAGTTCAAGAGCATTGAGGCGATGAACGCATTCTTCAAGGGCAAGATGAGCCTTTCGACTCTGCCCAAGATGAAGGGTATTGCAAAGCATCCCGGCCTGTTCGCCTCGTTCATGGCAGTGCTGCTGAAGATGTCCTCTCTGCTTACCGCAAAGGGCATCCCGGAGGACGAGGACACCAAGGCTCTGCTCGTCAAGTGCTACTTCTACCTGCTTTCGAGCGGTATCAGCCAGCTCAACAAGCTCGGCCATCCCGATGTTCACGATTGGGCGCTCAAGAGCCCCGACCGTGTCTATGCGTGGGCTGTCAACGGCCACGATGAGCTTTCGGCTTATCTGCGCATAAAGGCGGGCAAATCGAGAGCCGGCAGAGGCGTTTACAAGAGAGCTATGCCTTTCTTCACCCTCCGCTTCGATTCTCTCGACAGCGCGCTGGGCATCCTGCTCGGTCTTGACGATATGCTTGACTCCGCGAAGAAGGGCAAGCTTATCATGGAAGGCGCACCCGAGTTCGGCGCTCAGATCGGCGAGTATATGCTCACCGTCGCCGGATTCATCCAGTAAGAGAAAACATAATGAAAATTCCGCCGTGTCTTAGGATGCGGCGGTATTTTTATGCTCATAACATAATTTCAAGTACAAATATCCGCTTCTCCGTTCAAAGGTGATAAAAAACGAAAACTTTTCAGCGATTTAAACGGAAAAAGCTTGCAAAACGGAGGAAAAAGCTCTATAATTTTAAGCATAGCAACCGTGTTAATATTCGCATAAGCCAATAAGCTGCCGCGACATACAATGCGGACTTGCACTTTTTTCAAGGAGGAACCGAAAAAAATGAAATACGCACTTGTGAACGGCATCATTCTCGACGGTACTCAGGATATGGAGCCTCAGTCCGGCAAGATAATTCTTGTCGATGGCGAGAAGATAGCCGCCATTGTTGACGGGAACGCGGACATCTCCGGATACGAGAAGATAGACCTCGGCGGAAAATATATAATGCCCGGTCTTATCAATATGCATCTCCACCTTCCCTCGAGCGGCAAGCCGAAGAAGAAGGAGTCCGACCCGAAGAAGCTCGTTAAGATAATGACGAGCAACAATCTTTTCCGCAAGATAATCAAGGCCGTCTGCCGCAGCGCGGCTCAGATGCAGCTCAACAGCGGAGTTACGACCATAAGAACCGTCGGCGGAGTTGAGAACGCCGATTCGAGTATCCGCGATGATATAAACGCCGGCAAGACAGTCGGCCCGAGAATCCTCGCCGCAAATATGGCTGTCTCCGTCCCTGACGGACACATGGCGGGCTCACTCGCATATATAGCCGAGAGCCCGGAGCAGGCGAGAGATTTTGTTGCGAAAATCGCCGAGGATAAGCCCGACCTCATAAAGCTTATGATAACCGGCGGCGTGCTTGACGCAAAGGTCAAGGGCGAGCCCGGCGCGCTGAAAATGCCGCCCGAGGTAGTTAAGGCTGCGTGCGACGAGGCGCATAAGCGCGGACTCATAGTAGCCGCCCACGTCGAAAGCCCCGAGGGCGTGCGCGTTGCGCTTGAAAACGGCGTGGACACTATAGAGCACGGCGCTAAGGCGGATGACGAGATAATCTCCCTCTTTAAGGAGAAGCACGCGGCGCTAATTACGACGCTCTCTCCCGCACTTCCCTTTGCGCTGTTTGACCGCTCCGTAAGCCACGCCACCGAGCTTTCGCAGTTCAACGGCAAGGTGGTCTTTGAGGGCATAATCGACTGCTCCGAGAAGTGCCTTGCAAACGGTATTCCCGTCGGACTCGGAACCGATACCGGCTGCCCGTTCATCACCCACTACGATATGTGGAGAGAGCTTGTCTATTTCCACAAGTACTGCGGCGTGTCGAATAAGTTTGCGCTCTATACCGCTACGAAGAGGAACGCCGAGATAGCGCATATCGATGATATCACCGGCACCGTCGAGCCCGGAAAGTGCGCGGATCTTATCGTTACGGAGAAAAATCCTATCGACGACCTCACCGCTCTTCGTGACGTGAAGATGGTCATGGCGAGAGGAAAGCTCATCCGCGAGCCCAAGGTCAAGAAGTACGAGAACGTTGAGCGCGAGCTTGATAAGTTCCTTTAATAGCAATACCGTTTTTTAATGAGGGGAAAGATATAAAGTGAATTCTATAATAGTTTCGGCTTTCGGCGCGTTTACCGCGCTGCTGCTGGTGTTCGCCATCTCGGAGATACTGGCAAAGGTGACAAAGGGCTGGGTACCCTCGGTGCTTGTCATCATGATACTTATGCTTGTCGGCTTTTCTACGGGGCTTTTTCCGAAGACGATAATAGACGACGCGGGCGTGTCCGATGCGCTGTTTAAAGTCGCCTGCGGTCTGCTCGTCACCCACCTCGGCACGCTCATAAGCAGAAAAGAGATGGCGGCGCAGTGGAAGACCGTCATAATTTCGCTCATGGGTGTCGCCGCAATAACGATAATATGCCTGACGCTCGGAACCGCACTCTTCGGCTTTGATAATGCGATCGCCGCAGCGCCTCCGCTCGCCGGCGGCGCAATAGCTACCGCGATGATGTCGAGCGCCGCTACGGAAGCGGGCAAGACCTCCGCGGCCCTTGTTGCGATAGTCTGCCTCTCCCTCCAGGGACTTGTCGGCTATCCGCTGACCTCGTTCTGCCTGAAGAAGGAGACGAGGAGGCTCACAAAGCTCTACAGAAACGGCGAATTCAAGGCCGCTACAGCCGCCTCCGAGGAGAAGAAGGACGAGAAAAAGAAGAGAGCCACAAGCACTACCATTATCCTTTTAAAGCTCGCACTTATCACTCTCGCCGCTTACTGGATAGATTATGTGACAAAGGGCTATGTCCCGATGTATGTTGTCTGCCTGCTTCTCGGCTTTGCCGCGCACGAGCTTAAGCTCGTTGAGACGGACGCCCTCCATGAGGCGAGCTCCTACGGCTTCGTTATGACCGTGCTTATGATGGGACTGTTCAAGACCCTCGCAAGCTCCGGCACAGATGGCATCGCATCCGTTGTCGGCATATCGGCAGCGCTCGTCGTCTTTGCGACCGTAGCCATGGGACTCATGGCTCTGCTTGCAAGCAAGATTTTCAAGCAGTCGTTCTTCATGTGCTACGCGATAGTCCTCAACGCCTTTTCCGGCTTCCCGATTAATATGCTGATAACCACCGAGGCTATCAACATAAGCACCGAAGAGGGCGACGAGAGAGACAATATCACCGCCGAGATAATGCCCAAAATGCTAGTAGCGGGCTTCGTCTGCGTGACTATAGTCTCCGTTCTGCTCGCGGGAATACTTGTAAGATTCCTGTAATTTCAATTTACCGAAAGCTCCCGAGGCTAAATGGCCTTGGGAGTTTTTTGCAGCCGATACGCAGAAAAAACAGTAAAAATTTAAAGAATAACGATAAATATTTATTGACAATCTTGAATCGCCGTGCTACAATGACCTCGCAAACCAAGGAGAAGAGGTATGTGAAATGAAAGACGACAAGAAAATAAAAACAGAAAAAATCGTCCTCAACGGGCTTGTGATTGCAGGCATAGTGCTGACGCTGCTTGCGGTTCTCGCTTCGCCTTTTATAATCGTCGTGATAATAAAAGCGGGCGAATTTTCGGCTCTGCCGCCCTATACTTGGATTCTGACCAGCGCTTCGGTTTATGTCTGCGCCGTGCCGTATCTGGCGGCGCTCATTGAGCTGAAGCTCATCTGCTCGCGCATTTTCACCGACAAGGCATTTTCAATGGGAACGGCGAAAAAGTTCCGCAATATCGGAATATGCGCCTTCGCGGAGCTGCTGATATTTTCAGTCGACCAGGCGGTGCTCTGCTCGATGCTCGCTGTATATGAGCTCATGGGGTTTTATTATCTGCCTGTTTTCGTGTTCATTTTCGTCTGCATCGTCGCGGGAGTTCTCGCGTCTGCGATGAGCGGCGTGTTCAAGCGCGCGGCGGATATAAAAGAAGAAAACGACGGGATATTTTAACGGGGTGACGGCATGATAGTTATAAATTTAGATGTTATGATGGCAAAAAGGAAAATGTCGCTCACCGAGCTTGCCGACAGATTGGGCATGACGATGGCGAATGTTTCGAATTTCAAGAATCATAAGGCAAAGGCTTTTCGCTTCTCGACTCTCGATGCCCTCTGCGAGATTCTCGACTGCCAGCCGGGCGACCTGCTCGAATATGTACCGGGGGAGAGTGAAAAAGAATGAAAAAGCTTAAAATGATTTCTCTGATATCGACGGCGCTTCTGCTCGCGTTTTCGCTTTCCGCCTGCGTTTTCAAGAGCGGAGATCCCGTCATAGCCTCGCTCGGAAAGGCGATGTCGGTGCAGCGCTACAGCTGCGCGGGCTTCGGGGATTCGACGGACTTCGGGATATACACCTTTCCCGGCGCGAGCCCCGGGGAGAGCGAATATTTCAAGCCCGTGACCGCCGAGAGCAAGACGGAACTTCTCGGATATATAGATGAGTTTGAGCAGGTTATAGATGCTATGCGCGACGGCGACGAGGGTGCCGACCTTGTGAACAATTACCGTTTTTCGCGCGACGATATCGATGAGAGCGACTATCTCTATATTTACGACCGCGAAGGCAAGCCGATAGGCGACGGAGCCTATTCAAAATACGATTATTACAACGTCTACTTCTTCGATTCGCAGACGACGACCCTGTATTATTTCCACAGTAATATATAAGAGGAAAAATAATTGCAGCTTTCAAGGCGCTTTCTGCATTTTCACGGTTGAAAAATATTTGAGAATGCATTAAAATAGAGATAGAATCTATGAGGAGGGCGGACTATGGAAAGCTTCAGACATATGCCTCTTGAAAACATACAGAACTGCCGCGACCTCGGCGGATATCCGATAAAGGGCGGCGGCTTCACGAAATACGGCAGACTTCTGCGCTGCGGCAGACCGCGCGCCTCAACGCCGAACGACATGGAGTTCTTCCGCGACTACGGGATAAAGAACGTATTCGACCTGCGCGGCGATTCCGAGGCGATAACCATGCCGTCGGAGTTTGAAAATCAGCCCGGAATCAACTACTATCATTTCTCCCTGCTCGAAATAAACCCCGCCTCGCCGCATATGGAGCTGACTATGCCCGAGATATATGTGACGAGCCTGAGCGAGTGCAAGGGCAACTATGCGCGCCTCTTTTCCGAGCTGTCGCGCGTCGACGCGCCGTCGATGTTCCACTGCTTCCTCGGCAAGGACAGAACAGGCATAACCGCCGCGCTGATACTGCACCTGACGGGCGTATACTTCGAGGATATCGTTGCGGATTACCGCCTGTCCTCGAGCTATCTCGAGCCGTTTTACCGCAGGGAGATAGAGAAGAAAACGGGGCTCGTCTGGGAGAGCGATATGTCGCATCTCGGCGCCCCGGCGGAGAATATAACCGCCGTGTTCGAGTATCTTTTCCGCCGCTACGGTTCGGTCGAGGACTATTTCGTCTCCGCAGGACTCACAGCCGACGAGATAGACGCGGTAGGCAGAATACTGAAATAAATTTATTCTTATGACTAACAAAAACCCTCCGTTCGGCAGTGCCGTCGGAGGGTTGATGTGTTCTTATGTTGATTACAGCGATGCGAGGAAGGTGTCGGTGTCGGTAATCTCGGCATCGTAGGTGCCCTTGAGATAGCTCAGACCGTACTCATAGTCCTCTGCGGTGAAGGAATTGGTTGCGTCCTTAATAGCAACAACGTCATAGCCGAGCTGATATGCGTCGGCGGCGGTGTGACGCACGCACATATGAGTGTGCAGACCGGTCAGAACAACGGTGTTGACGCCGAGCTCTCTGAGGAGAAGGTCAAGGTCGGTGTGGAAGAAACCGCTGTAGCGTCTCTTGGGAACAATGTAGTCGCTCTCGCAAACTTCGAGCTCGGGGATAACCTTTGCTCCCTCGGTGCCCGCTATTGCGTGGTCGCCCCAGAACTTGAGCTCGTGGTCAATGCCCTTGAGGTGAGCGTCGTTGCAGAAAATGACGGGGATGTTCTTCTCTCTCGCACCTTTGACGAGCTCTGCGGTCTTGGGGACTATCGCAAGACCTCTGTCGCACTTGAGCGCGCCGGTTACGAAATCGTTGAGCATATCAACGACGAGAATCGCATACTTCTTTTCCATGATATTTTACAGCTCCTTATATTTATTGATTAAATTATACCGATTTAAAATGCGGGTGTCAATGGCGGGAAGTACAAATAAACTCCGCTTTTTATGTCGGCGTTTGTGGGATATAATCTATAAAGAGTAAATCTGCGCGAATTTTTCAAAAAACGGAGATCTTTGCCCGCGGACAAAAACATACTCGAAAAGATAATAAGCCCGCATAAAGAAAAGTCACGGCTTTGATACCGTGACTTTTTATAATTATCCGAATTTGCGCTTTGCCGCGAAATAATATATGTGTTTAAAACAACGTAACAGCATAAACTTAATCTTGTTGCGGAAGTTGATGTGCTTGTTAAAATATATTTTGCCTACATATTTCTTTAGGCAGTCCGCAGAAAAAAACTCTGTTTCCTCATAGCTTCTGCCGAACTTGATGCCGGCGTCCACTATGACAAAAACCGAATTCAACAATTCTTTGACGGCGATATCATTCAACTCCCTGTCGTCGGCGGTGAGCGTGACAAATTTTTCGTGATTACTTATAAATTCATCGCCCCAATAGGATGAGGAATTCAGGGTAGATTGAGGATTTGCGCGGTTATAATGATATAGCATATCCGGAATATAGCGGCATTTGGCAGCTTTTTTGGAGACATCAAAATTAAATTTTGTGTCCTCGCATAAATGCATCTCGGGATCGAAGCTCGAAATAATATCTTTCTTATAAATTTTATTCCACAGACAGCCGTTCAAAAAGCCGCCGTCCAGTACGTTTTTTGAAAACTCACGCGCAGAGCAGACGGAATCAAAGGCGGGATATTCGTTTTCCCCGTCCTCAAGATGCATAACAAAGCCGCATATAACAATGTCATAATCATCTTTTTGCATTTCGGCAAACATAACGGAATACATTTCTCGGCTCAGCCAATCGTCGCTGTCAACAAAGCTTATGTATTTGCCAGAAGCGGATTGAATTCCGCAGTTGCGTGCCGAGGATGCGCCGCCGTTTTCTTTGTGTATAACTTTTATACGTCCGTCGTTCATAGCGTAGTTATCACATATTGTACCGGAACTGTCGGCCGAACCGTCATCGATAAGAATAAGCTCAAAATCGCGGAAGGACTGTTCTGCTATGCTGTCAAGGCAGTTGCAAAGATATTTTTCGGAGTTATATACGGGTACGATTATGCTTAATGTCGGGTGAGTTGCTGACATATAGTGCCGCTCCTTTCCTCTTATGTGGTTACAGTTATTATTGTATCATTGCAAAGCAAATTTTTCAACAAAAATTAATTGAAAGCTTTTTCGGTGTATTGACACGAGCCAAAGCAAATTTTTTGATTTGGGATTGCAAATGTGGTATAATTATAGGGATATGAATGCAGAAAGAGGTTTTATTATGCAGCTTGTTCTTCCGTTTGAACATATGGCAAAGGCGGCGCAGTATATGGAGCCGTCGGTTTTTGAATATGTCCGCGAGGGTGAGATAGAGAGCTTCGAGAGCTTTGAAAAGTTCGATTTCCTCGCCTTTGACTGGTACGATGTCCACAGCAAGCGCACCGAGGACTATAAAATGCTCGCCTATGTCAGCCGCGAGAATCTGATAATTTTCACAGAGGGCGCGGCGGGCGATACGGCAAAGAAGATAATGGACGGGCTCGCGGCGGAGAATCCGGAACTTAGATCCGAGCAGCTGCTCTACAGATTCTTTGTCCGGCTTTTAAACGGCGATATGGACTGCCTCTCGAGGCTCGAGAATGAAATAGACGAATACGAAAATGTCTATCTTTTCAAGAGTGAGTCCGGCAAGGATGTTTTTGAAAAGCTGTCCGCCTGGCGGCGCGAGCTGCTGAGAATAAAGCGCTACTATGAGCAGCTGACTTTGATTTTTGACGAAGCTTCTGCGAACGACAATTCCGTATTTTCGAACTCTGCGGCGAAACGCTTCGCCATTCTCAAGAATCGCACCGACCGCTATCTCCAGACGGTGCAGAACCTGCGCGATGTTATCGAGCATCTTCAGGAGGAGTATCAGGCGCAGCTGTCTATCCAGCAGAACGATCTGATGAAGCTTTTCACGGTTGTTACCGTTATCTTTCTGCCGCTTACTTTGCTCACGGGTTGGTACGGCATGAACTTTTCGGGCATGCCGGAGCTCAACTGGGAATATGGATATCTTGTGATAATTGTCGTGAGTATCGTGGTGCTCGTTGCGCTGATACTGTTCTTCCGACGGAAGAAGTGGCTTTGAGATTTTGAAAAATTTTTGATTTGCCTATTGACAGGGTAGGCAATATGTGCTATATTGTATCCAACATACCGCCGAGGTAGGCGTATGAAAGGAGAGAATGTTATGAAAAAGATCGCCATGAACCGAATGAACCGCTGTAGTTGCGCCTGTTGTCAGTGCGCGTGTTTCGTCATGCCTTTTTCCGATATGTCCTCCAAATGCGGGTCGTTGAATTGATCCGATAAACGGCTTTTTGACCGGGGACACTCATCGGAGTTCCCCGGCTTTTTTGCGCCGCGGAACTCAGAATTTTAACTAACTAACTTCAAAGGAGTAATTTATTATGTCAAAGATTTATACTTCAGCAGACCGGCTTATAGGAAAGACCCCTCTTCTCGAACTGACCCACATTGAAAAGAAATACGGACTCAAGGCGAAGGTGCTCGCAAAGCTCGAATATTTCAATCCCGCGGGCTCCGTCAAGGACAGAGTAGCCAAAAAGATGCTTGACGACGCGGAGGCGGCGGGCAAGCTCACCCCCGAGTCCGTTATTATCGAGCCGACCTCCGGCAACACCGGAATAGGGCTTGCGTCAGTCGCCGCCGCGCGCGGCTACCGCATAATCATAGTTATGCCCGAGACCATGTCCGTCGAGCGCCGCCAGCTGATGAAGGCATACGGCGCCGAGCTTGTGCTCACCGACGGCACAAAGGGTATGAAGGGCGCGATAGAGAAGGCCGATGAGCTTGCAAAGGAGATACCGAACAGCTTTATTCCCGGTCAGTTCGTCAATCCCTCGAATCCCAAGGCTCACTACGAGACAACGGGCCCCGAAATTTTTGAGGATACCGACGGCGAGGTCGATATCTTCGTTGCGGGCGTGGGCACGGGCGGCACCGTTACGGGCGTCGGCGAATACCTGAAAGAGAAGAAGCCGAGCGTAAAAATAGTCGCGGTCGAGCCGGAGAGCTCGCCCGTGCTTTCCAAGGGCGTGGCGGGCGCGCATAAGATACAGGGTATCGGCGCGGGCTTTGTGCCCGAGGTACTCGACACGAAGGTATACGATGAAATAATCCCCGTGAGCAACGAGGCAGCGTTCGAGACGGGCAGGCTCATAGGCAGGAGCGAGGGAGTGCTTGTCGGCATATCCTCGGGAGCTGCCGCCTATGCCGCCGTTGAGCTTGCAAAGCGCCCGGAGAACGCGGGCAAGACGATAGTTGTGCTCCTGCCCGATACGGGTGACCGCTACCTGTCAACTCCGCTTTTCGGAGACTGATAAATAAATTTTCCCGTCCCGCAGCACCCGAGATGCTACAAGAATTGTAATTTTCAGATGCTGCGGGGTATCGGCTCCGGCTGCTTTGTTGGGGCTTACGGGCTTTTTGAAAGGAATAATATGACCTTTACTCCCGATAAACCGCGCCGCAAGGCACTCGTCGCAATGAGCGGCGGAGTGGACTCGTCCGTTGCCGCCTATCTCGCGGCAGAGAGCGGGCTTGACTGCATCGGCGTAACGATGAAGCTCTTCGATAACGAGGACGCGGGGATAAGCCGCAAAAAACTTCAATTTTATCGCCTTTGACGACCCGCCCGCGGAGTTTCGCGCGAGCGCGCGGGTCAGATACAGGCAGGCGGAACAGCCCGCGACAGTGCGCGTCACGGGCGAAAACACGGTGCATATAATTTTTGACGAGCCGCAGAGAGCCGTAACAAAGGGTCAGGCTGTTGTTGTCTATGACGGAGATACGGTTATCGGCGGCGGAGAGATCTGCTGAGCGCAAAACGGAGGAATTTTTATGATGATATCAACGCGGGGACGCTATGCCCTGAGGGTGCTCGTAGACCTTGCGGAGCACGGCGGCGGTCTTGTGCCGATGAAGGATGTGGCGGCGCGCCAGGGCATCTCGAAAAAATATATGGAGCAGATAATGGCGCTGCTTGTCAGGGACGGCTACGTTGAGGGCGTCCACGGCAAGGGCGGCGGCTACAGGCTCGGCAGACCGCCGGAGCAGTGCGTTGTCGGCGATATCCTGCGCCTTACGGAGGGCAGCCTTGCGCCGGTGGCGTGTCTCTCCTGCGATGAGCCGTGCGAGCGCGCGGACAGCTGCCGCACCGTCGGCATGTGGCGCAGATTCGAAGAGATAACGAACGAATACTTCGACGGCATAACCGTAAAAGACCTGATGAAAACCGAATAATAAAAAGCCGCGTTCTGTTTTTTTTTGAACGCGGCTTTTGTATATGAAAAAGGCTCCCGCCCGTTTGGGTGAGAGCCTTTGTGTGTTTTTTAATCGCCGTTACGATAATTTCTTAGCCGAGCTTAACGGTGTAGTCAACAATACCGATAAGGGTATCAATGCTTGCAGGGATACCGATAACCTTAACGCCGAGATTCTTAACGTCGACATTGACCTTGTAGTGCCAGGTGCCGCTGATGATCTTGCCGGTGGCGTTGTCGATCTTGACATCTCTGACATAAGCGTCGTTGTAGGTGAGCTTTATGTTCTCCATGCCGGAAGTGACGGAAACGCCGGGAAGCTCATCGAGAGCGTTCTGAACGTTGCCGAGAGTACCGATCGAACGGCCGACGGGGCCCTTCGAGCTGCTCTCCTTCGGGCCGTCAGTCTGAGAATTGACGTTGAAGGAAACGATGGTGTACTTGCCGTCTGCGGAGATAGCCGCCTTAGCGTTCTTGACGTCGGTCGGAAGAACGTCACCGTGGTCGCCTGCGGGGATCCAAGTGGTCTCAGTCGAGTTCTTCTCAAGAGCCTTCTTTGCGATGCCCTCGAAGGAACCGAGGATCTTGCCGAGTCCGCCGGTGCCCTGAAGCTTCTCAAGCTTCATGGTCTGCTTGCCCTTGGGGGGATTCTTTACGGAAGCCTTAACAGCCTTGTTGTAGAAAGCAACGACTGCTTTAGCGTCGGTGGAGTTAAGACCCTTCTTGTTGTCGGTCTGAGAGCCGCCCTGAGAGCCGCCCTGAGAGGGAGTCTCGACAGGCTTGCCGGAAGCGTCGGTGGAAACTTCGGCAGCGTCGGTGCTCTCTGCCTCGGAAGCGTCTGCTTCGGAAGCGTCTGCGGGAACGGATTCGTTGTTATCGTTGGTAACTGCGTCGCCGCTTACGCCGGGGGCTGTGGTGTCCTTGCCGTCATCCTTGGGTTTGCAAGCCGCAAAAGCAAAGACCATGGCGAGAACCATAATGATTGCGAGAATTCTCTTCATTTGTTCGTGCTCCTTTTAACTTTTTATTGGTTTTTGTGAATAGAACGTTTCACAGTATGTTCAGTGTACCCTAAAATAACCAAAAAGTCAAGAAAAACAGATATACAAATTATAACATTTCGGTAACAAAAGGTTTTCAGCCTCTTGACTTTGGACTGCAAACACATATAAAATGTATGCGGGAGAATAAAAAATATGATGAGGCAACAGAGAGGAGCGAGATAAAATATGCTCGAGAGAAGCGAATGGATAAAAAGCTGCGAAAAGAATCTGCGCGGAGGCACGGTGTTTTTGAAGGAATTCCGATGCGATAAGCCCGTCCGAAAAGCCGTGCTTGAAATCACCGCGCTCGGCGTGTACGAGGCAAAGCTAAACGGCGGCAGGGTGGGCGACTTCATCCTCGCGCCGGGCTGGACCTCCTACGCCCACAGGCTTCAGGTGCAGAGCTATGATGTGACGGATTTGATAAAAGCCGAAAACTCGCTCGAGGTGACTGTCGGGCAGGGCTGGCGTGCTGTCTCGAACAGGCGCGGGAGCAGCGACTTTTTGGGCTACCGCGACACAGCGCTCATAGCCGAGCTGACTGTTTTCTATGCGGACGGCAGCGAGGAGAGCATAGTCACCGACGGCTCATGGACTGCCCGCGAGAGCAAGCTCAGATATACACATATATATAACGGCGATATATATGACGCGACTTTTACGGCGGGAAAAGCGCGGCACTGCATCTGCGTCGACCTCGAAAAGGATTTTCTTATTCCGCAGGAGGGCGAGAAAATTACCGAGCACGAGCGCATATCCGCCATGCAGATAACGGAAACTCCGGCGGGCGAGACGGTCATTGATTTCGGTCAGAATATAACGGGCTATGTCGAGTTTAAAATAAAGGGCGTCCCCGGCGCACAGGCGACGGTATCTCACGGCGAGACGCTCGACCGCGACGGCAATTTCTATAACGCCAACTACCGCTCCGCCCGCGCACAGATAAAATTCACCTGCGACGGCGAGGAGCACACATATAAAAGCGCGCTGACCTTCTTCGGTTTTCGCTATATCCGCCTTGAGAACTGGCCGGATGAGATAAAAAAAGAGAATTTCACGGCGGTAGTTGTACACTCGGATATCCGCCGCACGGGGTACTTCGAGTGCTCGGATGAGGCGGTGAACCGACTTTTCAAGAATATAATATGGGGTCAAAAGGGCAACTTCCTCGATGTCCCGACCGACTGCCCGCAGAGAGACGAGCGCCTCGGCTGGACGGGCGACGCGCAGGTGTTTGTCCGCACGGCGAGCCTCAATTTCGACGTTGAGCGCTTCTTTAAAAAGTGGCTTCGCGATCTCGCCGCCGACCAGGGGCGCGACGGCTGCGTGCCCCATGTTATACCGAATATATTCGACGACATGGGCGGCTCGAGCGCGTGGAGCGACGCGGCGGTCATCTGCCCGTGGGAGATATACAGAACCTACGGCGACAAGGCAGTACTCGAGGAGCAGTTCGACTCCATGAAGGCGTGGATAGACTGGATGCGCGAGCGCAGCGAAAACGGCAGGCGCTCCGGCGGCTCCCACTTCGGCGACTGGCTCGGGCTCGACTCCCCGGAGGGCAGCTACAAGGGCGCGACTCCCGAGGATCTCATCGCCACGGCATATTACAAATATTCGACCGGATTATTTATAAAGGCGGCTCATGCGCTCGGCAGGGATGTTGCGGAATATGAGAATATCCCGGCGGAGGCGGCGAAGGCGTTCAGGCGGGAATATATGGAGAACGGCAGGGTAAAAAACGCCACGCAGACCGCCTGCGTGCTTGCGCTGTATTTTGATATCACCGACGACAGGGCGGCGACCGCCGGGCAGCTCAATGAGCTGATAGAGCGGGCGGGACACCTTGAGACGGGCTTTGTCGGCACGCCGTATCTGCTCCATGCGCTCAGCGACAACGGCTATAAAAAAACGGCGTACGATCTTCTGCTGCGGCGCGAATATCCCTCGTGGCTCTATCCGATATCCAAGGGCGCAACGACCGTCTGGGAGCACTGGGACGGCATAAAGCCCGACGGCACGATGTGGAGCGCCGACATGAACTCGTTCAACCACTATGCCTACGGTGCCGTTGCCGATTGGATGTACGGCGCGGCGGCGGGCATAAACGCCGACCCCGAGCGCCCCGGCTTCGAGCATATAATTTTCCGCCCCGTGACGGACGAGCGTCTGAGCTTTGTCAGAGCCTCGATAGATACCCGCCGCGGCACGGTAAAGAGCGAGTGGAGGCGCGAAAACGGCGGAATAAGATATATTTTCACCGTCCCCGAGGGCAGCACCGCTTCTGTTATAATAGGCGAAGAAACCCATGATATCGGAGCGGGAGTGCACGAAATTTTTGAATGACAGCCTACTGCCCCGTCGGAGCTTTCGGCGGGGCGGGAAATAAAATTCAGAAAAATTTTAAAATCTTATCCGACTTTGCAAAAAATCTGTTGACAAATCGCTTGCGATATAATATAATAATCAAGCCTTGTCGAATGACGGGGCTCACATTATGGCGGCATAGCTCAGTTGGCTAGAGCATTCGGTTCATACCCGGAGTGTCGTTGGTTCGAATCCAACTGCCGCTACCAATTTTGGCCCGGTGGTCAAGAGGTTAAGACACCGCCCTTTCACGGCGGTAACACGAGTTCGATTCTCGTCCGGGTCACCAGAGCCACCAAACAGATGTCGCAATCGGCAGATCAGAATTCGTTTGATCTGGATTCTGACATCTTTATTTTTTAGGACGCGTAGCTCAGCTGGTTAGAGCGCTTGCTTCACACGCAAGAGGTCCACGGTTCGAGTCCGTGCGTGTCCACCATGAAAAAAGCACTTGCATTTGCAAGTGCTTTTTTCAACGAAATAAATCCCTTTCGGGATTTGTGAAATGCCCTGCGGGCGTGAAATACGCCTTCGGCGTGTGAAATCGCTGCGGCGGTGAGGATTTATTTCATTTCACTTGATGCGAAGCATCAAATATCACAATTTGCAGAGCAAATTATTTCACCGTGAGCGAAGCGAACGATTTCGCTTTCTGTGTAGAAAATTTCAAAAAGACATGGTAAAATATTCTTGTAAGAACGCAAAAGCGGGCAATGTTAATTTGCGTTGCTTGAAGCAACACTGCTTCCTGCACTATAATGAAAGTGCAAAGGAGAAATTCACAATGTTTCAAGATAATTTAAAAGCGTTTCGAAAGAAGAAAGGTATCACACAGGAAGAGCTGGCGGCAAGGCTGAATGTCGTAAGACAGACCGTTTCAAAATGGGAAAAAGGTCTTTCCGTTCCCGACTCCGAACTGCTGATAAAGCTGGCGGAGATTTTAGAGGTGCCGGTAAGCCGGCTGCTCGGTTCTAAAATCGAAGAGGAAGAACAGCCGGACGATTTGGCGGAACAGCTTTCCCGAATCAACGAGCAGCTTGCAATCAAAAACAGGCGGGCGAGAAGAGTCTGGAAAGCGATAGCCTTCATCGTCGGCGGCGTTATTGCCGTATATGTTCTGATTTTAATTCTTGCAACCGTCTTTTCCTTTTCGCCCGACCAATCCGGCGCAGTAGCAGGCAGATAGCAGTCTGTCGAGACAATCGTGGAAAAGGCTGAAAATCGGACGCTTTCATAACTGCGGTGAGGGAAGCATCTTGTGCCGCAACTGTTTCTCCCGAACCTTTCGGTAGAAAAATTCACAAAGTATATGGTATAATGTCTTTAAATTAGAGCGACAAACCAAAATATGAATAGGTTGTTGGTTATGGTGTTTTTAGATACAGATTTTTTGGAAAGCAATGAAATCAAATTGCTTTTGGAAAAAACGACTGAAGCTGATCCGGTGAAAAACTATGTGCCTGCATATCATTTTTTGATCTGCGACAGGCAAGGAACTGTTATGGGGCATTGTGCATTGAGGATCGGATATAATGACAGCCTTTACTATGTGGGGCATATCGGATATAGTATTTATGAGGAATACAGAGGAAATCATTATGCTGCAAAAGCCTGCAAACTGCTCTTTCTGTTGGCGAAAAAGCACGGTATGAGTTATTTGTATATCACCTGCAATCCCGATAATCTCCCATCGAGAAGGATCTGTGAATATCTTCAGGGAGAATTTCTCGGAGTAGCGGACTTGCCTGAAGACAATGATATGAGGATAAATAAAGGAAAAACTCAAATGTGTATTTTTAAATTCAACCTGTGATTTCGTTTTTCGAACTGATACTCCCTTTTTTGAGGAAGATAGGATAATGAATTTGAAAAATAGGGCAAAGGAGAGAGTGCAGTGTCAAAGTTTGATTTCAAGAAGAAGTATCTTATCATTTACTTGTGCCTGATTGTTTTCGATGCCTTTCTTATGTTGTGCCGTTGGCTGGGACATATTGTCCCGAATGTGCGCCTGCTGCCCGACTTTTTGCTTGACCATATTACCAATTTTGCACTTTGTATGCTGCTCCTGTTGATTTTCGGAATTACAGTTTTGTCCTTCGGCGGAAAGTTAAGAAGCATTACGGCAGCGGCATTGATAATGAGTGTGCTGAACATCGTATATGAGTGCTTTCTTCCGATACTGAATACCCCCGACATTCCGGACGCAGTGTTCGGCGTTATCGGCGTTGCCGTCGCTTATGTTTTTCTGATAATGCTCAGGAAAAACGGACTGATTGCCAAATAATTCTTCTGACATTTTTGAAATCGTAACCCCATATATTCTCATCTGCGGAGGTCTGTTATGAATAATAAAACAAAACAAGCAAAACAGGGCGGGCTTGGCATCGTATCCGTTCTGACGATTATCTTTATTGCACTGAAGCTGTTGGGAGTTATCAAGTGGAGTTGGATATGGGTGCTTTCGCCCATATGGATTTCCGCAGTGACTGCTGTCGCCGTGTTTTCCGTTATCCTGATTGGCGGAAGGATTAAAAAGGGAAAATGGTAATCTCGGCGTAATGCACTTCAGCGGAGAAAAAGCATAGGGGGGATCACTTGAAAGCTTTATTTCGGCACAACCTTAAATCTTATGCTTTGGTGACCGCTTTAGGCTTACTTGCGGGGTTCTCCGTTGTGCTTTTTATTGAATTGCCGGATAATAGTTTCCTGTCGTTTTATTATTGGAGCTCGAGTACATTCGGCTTTTGGGTGTTTTCGACTTCGTTGATTGTTTTTTTCAGCGAGAGCAGAAAATGTGCGGCAATCAATGCAGGAATATACATATTTTTAATGTTCCTTATTACGACCGTACATCAATCTTTTCGGCTTTATCGCAGCGGAGCAACGCAGTTTCGGTCATTATCCGAACTTATGCTAAATCATATCGGGGGCTGGCTGTTATACAGCGTTCCGCCCGCTTTGGTTTGCGCCGCCTTGGGAATCATCTTATGGTACGGCAGAAAAAATAAGATATGGGGGAGGCTGCTCTGTGCAATGCCGGCGGTATTTTTGTTTGCGGAGACGGTCATCCTTTTTTATAGCGTATTTGCCCATCAAACAAGATTTTTTTCGGCATTAAGCGACCTTGGCTGCCTTTTGGTATATTTATTTGTTTTTTTCAAGACAAACAGAAAGCAACAGCAGTAATTTTCGTTTGATACCGCATAATAAATATAGTTTTTCTAAACCGCTGCGGAGCAATCCCCGGCGGTATTTTTATGCCGCTTTATTTAATTTAAATTACAGTGCGCCGTACTTTTTTACGGCTGCTTCGATCATGCTTGCCGTCTGTGTCACAATGCGGTCGTCCTGCGGACAAAGCCCTGTCAGAGGTGCGCGAACGCCGCCCAAATCCAGACCCTTATACCGTTTCAAATACTCCTTCATTACGGCGTATAGGTTCGCGCGTCCGCCCAGCATGGCTTCAATGATACGAACAATATCGCCCTGAAGCTGCTGCGCTTTTTCAACCTGATTTGCTTGCAGAAAACGGCGAACGGCGAGGAACAGCTCGGGCATTACGGCATAGGTTCCGCCGATTCCTGCCTCCGCGCCCATCATCAGCCCTGCGGCGAGCTGCTCGTCGGGGCCGTTGAATACAATGAAATCCTCTCCGCCGATGTCCTTGAAATCCCGTATATCCTGCACGCTGACCGAGGAATTTTTCACGCCGATGACATTGGGATTTTTAAGCATCTCCCTGAGAAGGGAATGGCTGAGCGCGACACCCGCAAGCTGCGGAATGTTGTAGATTATAAACGGCGTATTACAGGCGGCGCCTGAAATTGTGTTCCAGTAATCGGCAATGGCATATTCGGGCAGATGAAAATAAATAGGCGGAATGGAGGCGATGGCATCCACGCCCAAATGCTCCGCATATGCCGCCAATTCGGCGCTGTCCCTCGTGTTGTTGCAAGCGACATGGGCTATGACCGTCAGCTGTCCGCCGACTTCCTCCATGACGGCCTTCAAAGCTTTCTTGCGCTCCTCGACACTGTGATAGATGCATTCGCCCGAGGATCCGCCTACATACAGCCCCTGAACGCCCTTGTCCGCCAAATAGCGGGCGAGTTTTTTGTTTTGCTCAATGCTTACTTCTCCGTTCGAATCATAGCAGGCGTAGAATGCCGGGATGATTCCTTTAAATTTATCGATTCTGCTCATGAAATTACGACCCTCTTTTTATTTTACGGACGTTCTTCGGTCCGATATGATTTTTCTCAAAGCACACTTGAAGCGCGAAAACCGATGCAGCGCCCGCTGTCGATGCGGCGTTTTGCATTAATTTTCCCTTATGCGCGCAAAAAAAGAAAGGGTCTCGCAAGTGCTGAACATGCCTTAGCCCGCAGCTTACGTCCCCGACGCCCCATGCGTTCGCCCTTTCCGAGTAAAATATAGCATAGCAAAAAAATGAAGTCAAGCGTTTTGCAAAACACATTGAATAAAGGGCGATATGAGGAGCGCGAGCGGAAAAAAAGGTCGTGTTTCGCGGCTTAATGCGAGTATGACCTTTTGTCTTTTCTTATGTTGTATTGATTCTCGATGAAAAACACGGCCTTATATAATTAATAGCCGAAAAAGCGCAGTTATATTGCAGCAAGCGATGCATATCATCTGACGGAAATTATATTTTTCAGCGGCGTCTCGCGATTCGACAGGATCCTGCGGACAAAGCGGTTATAGCGCTCAACATTATCCCCGGACATATAGTCCTCGACCGCACCGCCGGCAGTGAAAAACCAATCGATGAGGTTTATGTCCGTGAGAGGCCTTTCGGTCTCAAGAAGCTTTATTCTTCTCGCCTTATCCCACCACGCTTGCATTTCATCCGCCGCCCGCTCCGAAGCTCCGCTGCCCGAAGCAATACAGCCGGTGTAGCGGCGGATAAATTTTTCTCCGATACCGAGGCAGATGTCGATAGCGTCTGACTTTGATAGGATGATTTCTTCGTGGAGTTTCAAGGCTTTTGCGTCCTCCGTTTAGTGAATTTTTCGGGAATTTTGACTTCCGGTTCTTCTTCCTCGGTAAAAGCTGTTTTGATTTATATATCACGTCGTTAACTTTTCTGCTTTTATTCTACCACGTGAGGTGTGTAAAAAAACGGACAGTAAGCCCCTCCGCGGTCACAAACGAAAGCTCCGCAGGAGGGTGAAGCTATATCCGCTCAGACGAAAGCTATTATTACGTCACCTTGCGATATGTGTGTCGGTCTTATAGCAATTGTTACACAAACTGATGATTGTTAATGCAACACTGTGTTTGTATAATATACTTAGAACAGTTCAATAGGAGGATAATATGAAAGACTGCGTATTTAACCCGTTTCTGCCGCTCGACGTATACATTCCGGACGGCTAGCCCCATGTGTTTGACGGCAGGGTGTATCTTTTCGGCAGCCACGACAGGGAGGGCGGAAGCACCTTCTGCGAGCTTGACTATGAGTTTTTTTCGGCGCCTGTCGATGACCTGAGCAGCTGGAGCAGCAAGGGTATAAATTACAGCGCGAGACAGGACGCGCTCTTTACGGCGGAAAGGCCGTATATGTATGCTCCGGATGTCGTCAGGGGCAACGACGGGAAGTATTATCTCTACTACTGCCTTGCGGGAGAGAAGGGGAACGGCGGCTATAACGGCCCTATCAGCGTTGCGGTCTGCGATACTCCGGACGGAAAATACGAATATCTCGGCTATGTGAAAAACCGCGACGGCTCGCCGTTTGACAAATTCGTCTGCTTCGACCCTGCGGTTATAAATGACGGCGGAGTGATACGTCTCTATTACGGAACCTCTATGCCCAAGGGTATGTGCCTGCCGCGCTTTGCGAGAAAAGCCGCATCGCCGATTTTTGAGAAAATTTACGGCAAAAGCAAGGCCGAGATAACCTCGGAGCCGGGGATATGGGGCGCGAATACGGTGACTCTCTGCGACGATATGCAGACGGTCAAGACGGCGGCGGTGAGGATAATCCCGGAAAAGACAAAGGGGACTTCCTTTGAAAGTCACGCCTTTTTTGAGGGCTCGTCCATTCGTAAAATAAACGGAAAATATTATTTTATATATTCCTCTCAGAAGAATCATGAACTCTGTTATGCCGTGAGCCGGAAGCCTGACGCGGATTTTGAATACGGCGGAACGATTGTTTCGACCGGCGACGTCGGCTTGAGCGGGCGCAGGGAAAAAGACCGCCTCAATGCGACGGGTACAACGCACGGCAGCATAGAGTGCATAAACGGACGTTGGTATGTTTTCTATCACAGACTGACCCACGCGAGCGATTACAGCAGGCAGGCGTGCGCCGAGCCGATAAAAATCAACGCGGACGGGAGTATAGATCAGGTTGAAATCAGCAGCAGCGGACTGAGCGCAAAGCCGCTGCCCGCAAAGGGCGTCTACCCGTCCGTTATCGCCTGCAGTATTACAAACGGCAGAATGCCGCATATCTCGAACAGCCGGTACGGCGGAAAAATTCCGATGATTACAGACCGCGGCGGCGAGAGGTTTATAGCTGATATAGACCGCAGAACGACTGTTTCATATAAACGGTTCGACTTCGAAAACAATGAGGGCGATATTATACTCGACGTCGATTCCCGCGCACGCGGAAAAATTTCCGTTTTTGCAGACGGCGTGAAAATAGCGCAGGCGGCGGTAACGCCGAGCGGCAGAAGCAAGGTTTTTCTGTCTTATAAGGTATCTGAGAAAACCGAGCAGGCGCTGTCAATTAAATTTTCGGGCAAGGGTTCTTTCGATTTATATTCAATTGAATTTAAGGAGTGACGGTATTATGAAAAAGTGTGTGAAAATAATTATAGCCGTTGCTGCGGCTCTGCTTGCAGCCTGTCTTTTGGGTCTGATAATCACGGGCGCTGTTATCGGCTGGGGTCCGTTTGCGTTTATAAAATACAACAAAAAGCCGATATGCTTGGCGGAAGAAAAGCAAAAATATACGGCTGAGGATATATGGCTGAAAAACGGCAAGAAAAATATATTCGGGACACTGTATAAAGCCGAATCGGGCAATAAAAATCAGCCGATAGCCATTCTATCCCACGGTTATAACGGAAACAGCGTATATAACAAATTCATCGCAGAGTCCCTTGCCTCGAGCGGGATATCGGTCTATGCATTTGATTTTTGCGGCGGCGGAACCAAAAGCAAAAGTGACGGCGAAACCAATGATATGTCCGTAATAACCGAAACGGGTGACCTGAATGCGGTCATAGAACAGGTCAAAAATTGGGATTGGGTCGATAAGGAGAATATATTCCTCATCGGCGAGAGTCAGGGCGGCTGTGTCTCGGCACTCGTGGCGGCAAAAAGAGACGATATAAACAGTCTTGTTCTGTATTATCCGGCTTTTTGCATAGTTGAGGACGCAAACAAAAAGTTCCGTTGCGCAGGCGATATACCGAACAGAAGCAGAGCCTTCATGGGTATGGCAATCGGCAAAAAATATTATGAGGACATCCTCGGAATGGATATATACGGGGAAATAGCGGGGTTCAAAAATCCGGTTTTGATTATGCACGGAACGGCGGACAACGTGGTCGATTACAGCTACTCAGAGAAAGCAAATCGGGTTTATGAGAATTCCGAGCTTGTTGCGTTTGAAAAAGCGGGACACGGATTTAATTCCGAGAATTCCGAAAAAGCAGTGAAGTACGCCTATGATTTTATAAGCGAGAATATTAAATAACGAAGTAAAGCCATGAAACTGAAAACATTTTTAGTGACAGCCGTCTGCATAGCTGCTGCTTTGACGATAGTCCGGGAATTTGTCTTTATCACTATATCGGCATACCGAAATCGGTCGGCGAAAAGGAATACAAATACAGGCCGGAGGAAATTCCCGTTGAATATAACGGCATAAGCCTTTACGGAAAAGCCCTCGTTCCCATCGGCGAGAGCGGGCAGAAATTCAAGACCGTCATTTACGCCCACGGCGCAAACAGCAATTATAAATCCGACATGACTACGCTCAAGAGCCTCGCCGAAAGCGAAATAGCCTGCTAAACCTTCGACTTCTACGGCGGTCAGCCCCATGTGTTTACCGGGAAATACAAAGTGATCGCGGCAAGGGATATATATGATTTTATAAACGACTGATGCCGTGTCCCGCAAACGGACAGCAAAAAGCCCCTGCAAATGCAAGGGCTTTGCCTGTGATTCACTTATACTGCTCGAGCACATCGGACGCTAATTCTATCAGCTCGTCCTTCACGCTCCCGGGGGAGAGTACCGTGACGTCCGCGCCGAAGTTCATCAGCCATGTCAGAAACATCGGGCTTACGAACACCTTGACGCGCATATCAAAGTGAGTGTCGGTGATGTTTGAAAACGCGGTGTCGAAGCCGAACTTGTCTATCATGACGTTGGCAAGCTCATTTTTGCAGCGGAGCGTCACCGTCTCCTCGCGTCCGCCGTACATCCCGAAGGTCTGCTTCGAGTAGAGCGCCATGTCGAAGTTGTCAAACAGCTCCGCGCCGTCACGCTTTTCTTCTGTCGGCTGAAGATTTGTCATCTTGTCGACTCTGTAGTGCTTTATCTTGTCCTCGTCTGAGTCGTAGCCTATCATATAGTAGTTCTCTTCGTCCCAAGTCAGCGCCCAGGGGCTGATGAGATATTCTTTGCCGTCGTGGCGCAGCTTCTTTTCCTTGTGCTCGTCCCAGGTGAAATACTGAAAGGCTATCTTTGCGTCGCGGTTTATCGCGTCGTGTATGTAGTCTACGGTGTAGTATATACTCTCGTTCATCGCCTTGATGCGGTTCGAGACAAAGACCTGCCTCTGCAGCTCCTGCGCCTCGTAGCGGCTTGCAAAGCCCTCGATTTTCTTTATCAGCTCGTTGCTCTTTTTGTGCGTGATAAAGCGCGAGGACTGAACCGCGTCGACGAGGAGCTTGAGCTCCGGCAATTCGAAATCGCGGCTGACGACATGATAGGTCACTGTCCTGCCCTTTCTCTTTTCAATGTCGAGTCCGAACAGCGTGAGTACATTGATATCGTCATAGAGCGTTTTGCGTTCCGCGTCAACGCCGTATTCGCCAAGCGCGTCAGATATTTCGGCGAGTGTCAGCCCGTGTTCGTCGTCCGTATTTTCGAGCAAAATCTTCATCAGATAGAGCAGCTTTATTTTCTGGTTTGATTTTTTTGCCATTTTTAATATCCTCCGGTTTTATTTTACGGATATATTATAAAATATTATGTGTGTCAAAAAACGGACTGTGCAGGCTATTATACGGCATAATGATAAAAATTACAATAAAAAATTCAGCTTGCGATATAATTGCACGCCCCGCAGCTATGTACGGAGCGTGACTTTTGTTGCTGTATTATTTTGCGAACGCGTCGTTGCGGGTCAGCGCGAACCATATCTTACAGAACAGCGTGCTCTTGCCGCAGACATAGAGAACGGAGTCGGCGAAAAGCTTGACAACATTTCCCCAGTCGAAGAAGAACTTATCCTCCGCTTTGGGTGCGCCGTCATAGTCGAGGGTGAACGCCTGCGTGTAGAGGATTCCGCCCTCGCCGAAAACCTCGGCGCGGACATAGCTGCCTATCTCGTCGGAGTAGTCATTGAGGTCGATTTCGGAGCCGACGTGAATGACCTTGCCGTCTGCTATCCAGTGAATTGTCAGATAATTTTCTGCGGTTATAGATATAGTGTCCGCTCTGTCGTCAACGGCGATGTTTGTTATCACCGGCTGAACGAGGTCGGGGGATGCGTACCAGCGGCCGTCCTCGTCGGCGACATTGTAGCCGACTTCTCTGCTGAACTGCTCGAGCTCGCGGGTGTTCTTTATATATCTGCTGCCTGCGAAGAATGCGCCCTGTTTCATGCAGGCCTTGAGATTATCGACAGTGTTGGAGGGCATGAGCATTATTGTCCAGCCGTTGTCCATGGCGGAGAGGCGGTGGGCGTCGGAGCTTGCGATGGCAAAGACGTTGCGCCCGGAGGGGACGACCTTTTGAAGCAGGATATCCCAGAGCTTGCGGTCGTGGCGGGTGCGGTAATCGCCCTTGGAGTTTATGTCTATTCCGATGCAGGAGGGATAGAGCTTGAGCAGTCGGGCGAACTTGTTGATATAGTAGTCATAGTCCTCGTTGTAGGCCTTGTCATAGTCGTCCTCGTTGCGTGCGCCCGTGTATTCGCCGGGGTGGTTGATGACCGAAAGGCCGCCGAGAGCGTCGATGTTCTTTATCGGAGTCTCATAGTCGCTCGTGCCGCCCAAAACGCCGTGGCCGTAATCGACAAACCAGGAGTTGACATGGGAGTTGTTGAATGAGGTGGGATTGTGCTCGATGCCGTAGGGGACTCTGAGCATTCCGCGGCCGCCTCTGTCGTTGCCGGAGGCTATCTGATTGTAGCGCTCGAGGGTCAAGCCCGTCGGCTTTTCAAAGCCGTTGTCGCGCCTGAAGCCGAGCGCGAGCTGGAGACCGGGGACGCAGTTGGGATTAAGCCAGCTTCTGTCGACGGTGCCGTGGTCGGTTATGGCGAGAATATCATAGCCCATCGAGTAGTAGGTCTCGATAACATAGTTCATGTCGTTGTTGCCGTCGGACACTATGCTGTGATTGTGCAGGCTCGCCTTGTACTGGCCGTAGGTCTCCCAGTCAACATCGGCATAGGGATTCGTGATGGCGTAGTCGATATTCTTCGCGTCCGTGTCCTGCGCAAAAACTGCGGGAAGCATCCCGAGGCACAGCGCTGCGGCGAGGAGGAACGAGAGCAAACGCTTGAAGTTGTTTTTTTTCATGGTATTCTCCTTTTCTTATTGCGTACATGAAAATTATTCTGAAGTCATTATACAGTATTTATTGAAAAAAGTCAAAAAAATTATGAAGATTTACCTAAAATTATGTCCGGGATATAGAAATAGAACAGCTTATATGATACAATTTATATAGGACTTAAAACGGAGGCCCGTATGGACATAAGAGAAGAGCTCGAACGGCTCGCGGATAAAGAATATAAAGAGTTTCATTCGGCGCTTTTGCCGACGGTAGACAGAGACAGGATAATCGGTGTGCGCCTGCCGCAGCTTCGCGCGATTGCGGCGCGGATAAAAAGAGCAAGCCCGAAGGGCTCTTTGCCCGAGCTCCCGCAGGGCGATACGCTCGAGGAGACGCTGGTGCGCGGCTTTGTTATCGCGGGAGCGGATATGCCGCTTGAGGAGCACTTGAAGGCGGTTGCCGGGTTTGTGCCGGAGATAGACTGCTGGTCTGTCTGCGACAGCTTTGTAACGAGCCTCAAGTTCGTCAAAAAAGACAGGGAGCGTGTCTGGGAATTTATTCAGCCGTATTTTGAGTCCGACAGAACCTATGATATCCGTTTTGCCGCGGTTATGTCGCTCGCTTATTTCAAGGACGGCGAGTATGCCCCGCGCGTCTTTGAGAAGTTCGATAAGATAGAAAACGACGATTACTACGTAAAAATGGCGGTCGCCTGGGCGGTTTCGGTGTTTTTTGTCAATGCGAGGGAAGAGACCCGGCGGTATCTTGAAAACAACAGGCTCGATGATTTTACGTTTAACAAGTCGCTTCAAAAGATAATCGAATCATACCGCGTCACGCCGCAGGACAAGGCGGAAATACGCGCGATGAAACGAAAATAATATAACAGGAGCAGGAGATATATTATGAGCAACAAGGTAAGCAGAGCATTTTCAAAGGTTATAAATCTGGTGGTTGCGGCCACGGCGCAGGGCGCGAGCAAGGGCGAACTGGGCTCTCCCGATACGACCGAGGAGATGAAGTCGATAGCGCGGACAGCCGCCGAAGAGGGCATTGTCATGCTCAAAAACAACGGCGTATTGCCCATAGCGAAGGATGAGAACGTCTGTGTTTTCAGCAGACTTCAAAAGGATTGGTTCTTCGTCGGCTACGGCTCGGGCGGCGATGTCAACGAGCCCTACAAGGTTAATCTTCTGGACGGCATGAAAAACGCAGAAATAAAAATCGACGAGCAGACAGAAAAAATATATTCCGACTGGATAAAGAAAAACCCCGCCGATGACGGCGTTTGGGGCTTGTGGCCGCGCTGCCGCGATGAGATGAAGATAGACGAAAAGACCGTTGCCGCGGCTTCAAAGCGCAGCAGCTGCGCCGTTGTCGCAATAGGCCGCTCCGCGGGCGAGGACAGAGAGAATACTCTTAAAAAGGGCAGCTATTATCTGACCGACGACGAAATCGCGCTGCTCGACAAGGTGACGGCGAATTTCAAAAATACCGTTGTGCTGATAAACAGCGGCAATATTATAGATATGTCTTGGATGAATAAATACGGCGACAAATTAAGCGCCGTGCTCTATGTCTGGCAGGGCGGCATGGAGAGCGGAAACGCCATAGGCGAGGTGCTCTCCGGCAAGGTGTCGCCGAGCGGCAAGCTGCCCGACACGATAGCCGACTGCTACGAGAGCTATCCGGCGGCTGAAAACTTCGGAAAGAAGCTGTACAATAACTACGCAGAGGATATTTTTGTCGGTTACAGATATTTTGAGACCTTCGCGCCCGAAAAGGTCATGTTCCCGTTCGGCTTTGGTCTGAGCTACACCTCGTTCGAGCTGTCCGACAAGACCGTTATGGAGGCGGACGACAGAATAATTGTCTCCGTCAAGGTCAAGAATATCGGCAAGGCGGCGGGCAAAGAGGTCGTGGAGGTCTATTACGGCGCTCCGCAGGGAGAACTGGGCAAGGCGCTGAAGAGTCTCGCCGCATACGAAAAGACGCGCACCCTGCTGCCCGGCGAGGAGCAGCGGCTGGTTATGTCGTTCCCGTGCGTCAACATGGCGTCTTTTGACGACTCCGGAAAGACGGGCGAAGCGTTCTGCTATGTGCTGGAGGCGGGGGAATATCCGATTTATGTCGGCACCGACGTGCGCTCCTGCGAACAAATAGGCGTACATACCGAGCCTAAGCTGCGTGTAACGCAGCGCCTTGAGAGCCGCGCAGACTGCGCACCCAAGGAGGCCTTTGACCGCCTTGTTGCGCTGGCAGACGAGAACGGAAAGATAGAAAAAGGATACGAATCCGTACCGCTGAGCGCCGTGCTGCGCCGCGAGGAGATAGAGAAGAATCTGCCCGAAGCTCCCGATTTCACGGGCGACAAGGGAATAAAGCTCGAGGATGTCGCAAACAACAGGGCGACCTTGGCGGGCTTTGCGGCGCAGCTTGAGGATATCGAGCTTGAGGCGCTCTGCCGCGGCGACTATGTCATGAACAGCAAGCTCGGCACGCCCGGCAATGCCGCGGTCTACGGCGGAATACTCGAATCCCTGCGCGAAAAAGGCGTGCCACCCGTCACTGCAACGGACGGCCCGTCCGGCATAAGACTTCATTCCTATGCGTCGCTCCTGCCTATAGGCACGCTGCTTGCGAGCACATGGAATCAGCAGTTGGTTCGTGAGCTCTATTCCGTTGAGGGCGCGGAGATGGTACGAAAAGGCTCGGATGTTCTGCTCGCTCCGGGCATGAATATCCACAGGGACCCGCTCTGCGGCAGAAACTTTGAATATTTTTCGGAGGATCCGCTGCTCAGCGGAACCATGGGCGCGGCGGTCGTGCGCGGCGTGCAGTCGCAGGGCGTCTCCGCCTGCCCGAAGCATTTCGCCTGCAACAACCAGGAGACTCTGCGAATATATAACGATTCCCGCGTCTCGGAGAGAGCGCTGCGCGAAATATATTTAAAGGGCTTTGAGATATGCGTCAAAACCGCGCGCCCGTTTAATATCATGACCTCTTATAATAAGATCAACGGCGTCTGGGGGCACTATCATTACGGCACCTGCACGCAGATTCTGCGCGGCGAATGGGACTACGACGGCTGTGTTATGACCGACTGGTGGATGCGCGGCTGCAAGGACCCGGATTTTCCTGCGCTTCGCAACAACGCCTACCGCGTGCGCGGTCAGATAGATGTGCTCATGCCCGGAGCGGGAGCGGGTTCGCGCAAGGCGAAATATGATCCCTCTCTGCTCGAAAGCCTCGGCAAGCCCGACGGAATCACCCGCGCCGAGATATTGCGCAGCGCCATGAACACCCTGCGCTTCGTCCTGCGCTCGCAGCCGTTCTGCGCCGAGCACGGCATCGATAACGGCTACCGCCCGGGTCCCGACTGGTTTGAATGCAGGTGATTTTTAGAAAATATTTATATTTTTGCTAAAATCAGCCGTTTTTTACGCGCCTAAAATGTATATTTGCACAAAATGCTGTTGACTGCGCGGCTCTGCTGTGTTAGACTACTCGTTAGCTTCCGATAGCTTGATCGGATTAGATTATAGGAGTATTGGCAATGGTAAAGAGGATTTCCGCATTTGCGGCTGTTTTGTGCTGCGCGTTTATACTGTGCTCGTGCTCGGTGTCGCGCTCGCAGATAAGCGCTTATGTCCGCGGCACGCTCGACTCTGTCTATCTCAACAAGAACAGCGCCGAGTATCTCGAAATGATCGGCGGTACCGCAGAGGAATGCGAAGCCGAGTATAAACAGTATATTGCAAACGAGGTCGAGTATTTCAAGTCCTGCATGGATATCGACGAGGTCTCGGACGGGACTTATCAGCGTATGGTGAAGATATTCGAGACGCTCTACTCCAACAGCAAGTATGAGGTCGGCGAGGTGACGAAAAGCTCGGACAGATTCCTTGTCAGCGTGACGGTCTATCCGATAGACGTCATATACAGGGCGGAGGAGGGCGGCATAGCCGCTTTTCAGAAGTCCTTCGGCGAACGCGCGAGCAGGGGAGAATTCGACAGCCTTTCGGACGCGGAGCGTGAGGAGCTCTGGGCGGACGGAATAATCTCCGAGGTTGAAAAGAATCTTGACAGCATAGGTTATCTCGACCCCGTTGATATATCGCTCCAGGTGATATCGGATAATGATAAATATTCCTTGAGCTACGACGATCTTGTTCGCATGGACGAGCTTATTATTCAGTATTGATAAACAAAATGCAAACCGTTCCGGCTGTTCGGAGCGGTTTTTGCTTTTGCAAAATACGTAAAGACCTTTATCTTAGAGATAAGGGTTGACATTTAGTTTTCACCCATATAAAATGTACATTGGGAGTGAGAAATAAATATGATAAAAACCGAAAGCTACAATTGCTACGAGTATTTCAAAAACAATACCGCAGCGTTCGGCGACTACGATGCCGCAATCCATTTCGGTCACAGGATAAAGCGCTCTGCGCTCATTTCCGATATCGACCGTCTCGCGGCGTATTTCAAAAGCGCGGGACTTCGGCGCGGTGATGTGTACACCGTGTTTCTGCCGACCTGCGTGCAGAGCTTTGTCGCCTTCTATGCGCTCAACAAAATCGGCGTTATAGCGAACATTGTGCATCCGCTGACTCCGCCCGAGCTTCTCAAGGAAACTATGGACGAGGTCGGCTCAAAGGGCGTTATGCTCATGGATCTGCTCGCAAAGCCCTACGTCGATATGCTCAATTTCCACAATATCCCGTGCGTTATCTGCTCGAATTCGGACTATGTCTCGCCCGCGACTCAGCCTGCTTTTCGCGCCTATGAGCTGTTCGCGGCGCACGCATCGACGGGCATAAAGAACGCGCTGGGCTACCGCACGGTTCTGCGCCGATACCCGCCCTCGGACGGGGTAAAAAATAACGGCGCGGATGTTGCCGTCTATCTCCACGGAGGCGGAACAACGGGAAAGAGCAAGACCATAAAGCTCTCGTCAAAGGCGCTCAACGAGCTCGCCTATAAGACGGGGCAGATAGAGCATCACAATACCCCCGGCGTCGAGTGCTCCATGATAGTCCTGCCGCTCTTTCACGCGTTCGGCCTGGGCGTGTCCATGCACTTCAGTATGTGCGAGGGCTTCTGCTGCATCCCCGTTCCCCGCTTCAAGCCGCGCAGGGCAAACGAGCTTATGCGCGAATATAAGGTTTCGTTCATAGTCGGCGTGCCGAATATGTATAAAAAGATGCTGGAGCAGAAGAACTTCGAGGGCAAGCATCTGAGAAATCTGGAGCTTCTCTTCAGCGGCGGCGATATCGTCACGGAGCAGTTCCTCGACAGGTTCAACTCGACCGTCGCCAAGTGGGGCGGCACGGGCAGACTTTTCAGAGGCTACGGACTTACCGAGGTAAGTTCGGTCTGCTGCGCCAATACATATGCCGAGTTCAAGCGCAATTCCGTCGGAAAGCCGTTTTATGGTATGCGCATAGAGATATGGGATAAGGACAACAACCGCCTGCCCGCCAATACCGTCGGCGAGATAGCCGTATCCGGCTCTACTCTCATGGAGGGATACCTCAACGAGCCGACGAGCGGGATATATACCGACGACAGCGGCGTGCGCTGGGTGCTCACGGGCGACCTCGGCTATATCGACGAGGACGGCTTCCTGTTCTTTACGGGGCGCAAAAAGAGGCTCATAATCATCTCGGGCTACAACGTCTATCCGTCCGATATCGAGGAAAAGGTCATGGGCGTCGCCGGGATAACGGAGGCCTGCGCCGTTCAGGGCTATATCGAGGAAAAGCCGATAGTTAAGCTCTATGTTGTGCTCGACAGCGAGCCGGAGAACAAAAGGAAAAAAGTCGATGAGATAAGCACCTACTGCAACGATAATCTGCCGCGCTTCTCGCGCCCGACGAAGATTGTCATTTTAGACGCCATGCCGCGCACGCAGATGGGCAAGGTCGATTTTATGAAGCTCTGTGACCCCGCGCCGACGGAGAGACGCCGCGAGCGTGAGAGAGACGAAAAGCAGGAGACGAAGCAGTAAAACTGCCGAAAAATCACATACTAAGACCGAACGCATATTTTGCGGCCCGGTCTTTTTTACTTTTTGCCGTTTCGGATTGACATTTGGCGATGTTTTGCATATAATATTAGCACATTTGCGCTCAGTGCCGTTTAATGCAATCTGAAGAAAGGAAAATGTCAAACCGTTTTTAAATTTTTCGGTTAAAAATAGCGCCGGGTCTGCAAGCACTGAAGGCTTTGAGCCTTTGCAGATGACGAGGAAGAAGTCATCGAAATTTTCGGCGGATGCTTCTTGCCCCATAAGTGCGGGGGACACAGGCTCTCTTTTAAAGCAGCGCGGCGACGCGCAGACAGAGAGGAGAGCAAAGCACAAATATCTTTGAAAAGGAAAAAAGAATATGTGTGGAATTGTTGGTTACGTTGGAGATAACAGTGCGTCTCCGATATTGATTGACGGTTTGAAGAAGCTGGAGTACAGAGGTTACGATTCGGCGGGCATTGCCGTATGCCGAAACGGGAAGATAACCACTGTCAAGACGAAGGGCAGAATAAGCGACCTTCAGAAGAAGCTCGACGAAGTCGGCAGCCCGCAGGGAAGCGTCGGTATAGGTCATACCCGCTGGGCGACCCACGGCGCGCCGACCGATGCAAACGCCCATCCCCACTCGGGCTCGAGCGGGCGCGTCACCCTCGTCCACAACGGCATTATTGAGAATTATCTTGAGCTGAAAGCCGAGCTTGAAAAGCAGGGCAGGCAGTTCAAATCGCAGACCGATACCGAGGTTCTCGCTCAGCTTTTTGACAGCCTCTATGACGGAAACCCGCTTGAGACGATGCTGAAGGTCATAGAGCGCGTGCGCGGCTCCTATGCAGTCGCGGTGCTGATGAGCGACCATCCTGATGAGATACTCGCCGCCAAAAAGGACAGTCCGCTGATAGTCGGCATAGGCAGCGGGGCGAATTATCTCGCATCCGATATCCCGGCTCTGCTCAAATATACCCGCGACTGCGCCGTTATGCAGGACGGCGAGATAGCGATAGTCGGCAAGAGCTCGGTCGAATTTTTCGACTCCGAGGGAAAGCCCATAGATAAAAAGCTCATGCACATAACCTGGGATGCGGACAGCGCCGAAAAGGGCGGCTACAAGCATTTCATGAAAAAAGAGATTGCCGAGCAGCCCAGGGCCGTGCGCGACACTCTGAGCGGCAGAATAGTTGACGGAAGAGTTCATCTGCCGGAGTTCTCTCTCGGCGATGAGCAGATTAAGAATATCGGCGTTGTCCATATCGTCGCCTGCGGCAGCGCATGGCACGTCGGCATGACCGCGAAATATCTTATAGAGCGCTCCGCGGGTATACTCTGCGAGTGCGACCTTGCGAGCGAATTCCGCTACAGGCACCCCGTAGTCAGGGAGAACGACCTGTGCGTGGTTATAAGCCAGTCGGGCGAGACGGCGGATACCCTCGCCGCCCTGCGCGAGGCAAAGAGCCGCGGCGCGCATACCGTGTCTATAGTCAACGTCGTCGAGAGCACGATAGCGAGAGAGAGCGACGATGTTATATATACTGTTGCAGGCCCCGAGATAGCCGTCGCCACGACAAAGGCGTTTTCGGCGCAGCTTGCCGCCGTATATCTGCTCGCTCTGCGTCTTTCGAGCGCAGTCGGCAGAATTGACGAAAAAGAAGAAAAGCGACATTGCGACGCACTCCTTCGCCTGCCCGAGCAGATTGAGCAGGTGCTCGAAAACGAGGAGCTGTTTAAGCCCGTCGCAGAGCGTTTCTCAAAGGCGTCTAGCATATTCTTCATCGGACGCGGACTCGACTACTCCATTTCCCTCGAGGGCTCGCTCAAGCTCAAGGAGATATCTTATATCAAGTCCGAGGCCTACGCCGCCGGCGAATTGAAGCACGGCACGATATCGCTCATAGAGCCGGGCACTCCCGTGTTTGCCGTCGCAACCCAGCCCGACCTCTTTGAAAAGACCCTCGGCAATATCCGCGAGGTCAAGAGCCGGGGCGCATATGTCGCCGCACTCGTCGGCGAGGACTGCGGCAACCCCGAGGAGTTTTCGGATATTGCGATAAAGGTGCCGAACACGCTGCCTGAATATATGCCGTCGCTCAATGTCATCCCGCTCCAGCTCATAGCCTATTTCACGGCCGTTGAGCGCGGTTGCGATGTAGATAAGCCGAGAAATCTCGCAAAGAGCGTAACGGTCGAATAAAATAAACGGAAAAATCCGCAGTGAAAAAAATTACTGCGGATTTTTTGCTTTATTAAGTTTACTTCCCGCGAGGTTTGTGTTATCTTTATAGACACTACATATCCGAAAGGAAAGCAGATATGAAGAAGAACGACGATTACATAAAGCGCGCGGCGGCGGTCGTGCCGAGCGAACGCCAGCTCAAGTGGCACGAGCTTGAGTTCTACGCCTTCATCCACTTCGGCATGAACACTTTTACTAACTCCGAGTGGGGCAACGGCAACGATGACCCGGTGCTTTTCAACCCCGAAAAGCTCAACGCCGATCAGTGGGCGGCGGCAGTGCGTGCGGCGGGCATGAAGGCCATTATCCTGACCTGCAAGCACCACGACGGCTTCTGCCTGTGGCCGAGCGCATATACGGACTACAGCGTCAAGAGCAGCAAATGGAGAGACGGACAGGGCGACGTCGTGCGCGAATGCGCCGAGGCGTGCAAAAAGTTCGGCCTCAAGTTCGGCATATATCTCTCCCCGTGGGACAGGCACGAGCCGAGCTACGGCACGGGCGAGGAGTATAACAACTATTTCAAAAAGCAGTTGCGCGAGCTGCTGACTGACTACGGCGACATATTCTGCGTCTGGTTTGACGGCGCGTGCGGCGAGGGCAAGAACGGACGCAAGCAGGAGTATGACTGGCAGGGCTACTACGAGCTTATCCGCGAGTGTCAGCCCGAGGCGGTCATTTCCGTCACGGGTCCGGATGTCCGCTGGTGCGGAAACGAGGCGGGAGTCTGCCGCAAGAGCGAGTGGAATGTCGTGCCGTATTATTACAGCAATCAGGAGCTGATAGCCGCCGCATCTCAGCAGAACGCGGAGAAGCCGCCGAAGAGGATAAGCGCTACCACGCTCGACCTCGGCAGCCGCAAGGCGATAAAGAACGTCTCGAAGCTTATTTGGTATCCCGCAGAGGTCGATGTCTCGATAAGAAAAGGCTGGTTCTATCATCTCAACGAGGACTATGAGGTGAAGCCGCTGTCGAAGCTTATGGATATTTATTATAACTCCGTCGGCGCGAACGCGAGTCTGCTCCTCAATATCCCGCCGAACAAGGACGGCCTGTTCGCTCAGCGCGATGTCGAAACGCTGCTCGCCATGGGTGCTCAGCTTCAGATAGACTTCAACGAGAATTTGGCGGACGATTCGGTGATGACCGATTCCTGCCGTCTCGACGACGAGCACTGCGGTCAGATGGCTCTGACCCACAACGCCGATGAGTATTGGCACTCGGGCTTTGATCCCGACCATGCGACCCTGACTCTCGACCTCGGCGACGATTACGATATCGACAAGATAGTGCTCTCCGAGCATATTGCGACCGGTCAGCAGATAGAGAAGTTCTCGCTCTATGCCCAGATAAACGGCAAGTGGAAGAAGATATTTGCCGGCACAGTCATCGGCTCAAAGCGCATCTGCCGCTTCGAAGAAATGAGAGTGCAGTATATAAAGCTCGTTATCGAAGAGACCCGCTGCTTTGCGACGATTTCGAAGTTCGAGGCATATTAAAAAATACAGCAAAACCGTCCCGCAGGCAGCGCCTTCGGGACGGTTGATTTTTTATAGCTTAGTTTTTGCGCGAATCTATAAGCTCCTTTATGAGCTTATAGGTGTTCTCGCCGAGTCTGATTATGCTCGGCCTTGTGTCGGCCTTGGGAAGCGCGCCCGCGGGGACAAGCGTCTTGTGTCCGTCGCACGCCATGAACTGCGGGAACGCCGCGTTCGAGGTGACGGTGGGCTGACCGTCCGCAGTCAGAAGATAATATACAAATTCGTTGTATGCGTCGCAGAAATCGTTGTGGTCCTGATATCTGACGAACCACGTCGAATCGGGGAAGACACAGGTGGAGGCGTCAACGAGCAGGTCGCTCGAAAGATATTTGTTCGCGCCGTCCGCCTTGAGCGTCGTGCCTATGGGAGCACAAGTAGCGCCGAGCGAGCCGTATTTCGTGTCGATGAGCATATCCGTCTGGTCGACGCAGTTGTCGTATACCGGGATAGGCGCTATCGCATATCCCATGCTCACGCAGACGGCAAGACCGTTCTTCTGCGCCGCCTTGAGTCTGTCGCCGAGCCCGACCTGAACGCCGTAGTGGTAGCCGTCGGTGAGCTTGGTCAGAGCGGAATATTTGCTTCCCGTGTCGGAATAGAGAGCCTTTTTCGCGTCCTCGTAGTAGTCGTCGGGCACGAAGCTCCACACTCCGGGCATGGTGGTTATTATCTCTGTCAGGCACTCGTCGTAGAGTGCGTCAAGATCCTCTTCAAGGATGTTGTTGACAAGGCACAGCAGCATATCGACTATGAACGCGTCCTTGAGCACGGAGAAGAGGCTGCTGACGAAATCGCCCGTCGTGTCTCCGCCGAGGAAGGTTTCTATGAACAGCTCAAATGCGTCCGCCTTGCCTTTGACGTCGAGATTCTTCGTGAAAAGATTGCCTACGAGCGTTATTCCCTGGAACGCGCCGCTCAGGAAAACGACTTTCTCTATGTTCTTTGAGCCGTAGAGCGAAATGTACGACGCCGCAACGCAGGTGCCCTCGCTGTGCGCGCAGAGCACTACCTTGTCGTGGCGGGTAATTTTCTTGACCTGCTCGATATACTTTTCGAGCTCGCGTGCACTTTCGACAGGGTCGAGTCTCCAGTCGTAGCCGAAGATGTAGCGCCCGCCGTCATTTTCGCCCTGATACTGACCGTGGATATCCCTCTTGTGAATATCCGTGTCGGTCGGCGTCTGATAGGATCTTGCCGATATCTTCGCCGTGCCGTCCGGGTTGCACATCATGTTCCCCATGAGCCTGAACAGCGCTTTCGAAAGCAGGGAGCGGAACAGCTCGTGTTCGCCCGCGGCGAGAGCCGCAAATGCGCCCGCAAGGCTCGGTATCGCGCTCACTATCTCTATGGCGCCCATCGGGAAAACGGACTTCGTCGTGCCGTCCCCGTTGTCGTGAGTGAGGTCGGTGGCAAAGCCGTTGACCATGACCACGGGCGGCGTGTCGCAGTGGCATTCCGCGCTGTCGGCGAATGCACCGGCGGGAAGCATAACGAGCATGACGGCCGCAAGAATGAATGCTATGGCTTTTTTCATGTTTGTTCCTCCTTATATGGTTTTACTGCTTTAAAATCCAAAGAAAGAGGGCACAAGGTAGGTGATGACCGACATAATTATTCCCGCTATAAGTATGCCCAAGGCTATTATCGGGAACGACTTTTTTATTCTCATGTCGGTCAGAGCCGCTATCAGTGCTCCGGTCCAGCCGCCGGTGCCGGGAAGGGGAATCGCGACGAACAAAAGCAGACCCCAATCGCGCCAGCGCTTGACCTTTTCGCTGTTTCTCATCGAACGGATTTCGAGCTTTTCGATGATTTTCGAGAATACCGGCTTGTCACGTAGGAATTGGAATATCTTGCGTATGAAAAGCAGGATGAACGGTATCGGCAGGATGTTGCCGATATAGCATATAATAAAGGCACGCAAAAAATCGACGTGCAGCAGCTTCGCCGCTATCATGCCGCCGCGCAGCTCGAGAACCGGCAGCAGCGAGACGAGAAAAATTACAAGTTCATTGGGAATCTTGTCCTGAAAAAAGTCAACGAGACCCTTTGCAAATTCTTCGGTCATGTTCTTTCCTTTCCGTGCGGCAAAAGATGCCGTCAGCTATCGGTTTCAAAAATTCCGTGCCTGTCCATAAAACGACGTGCGCTCTTTAAAATCGCCTTGTCGTTTTCGAATTTCAGCGTTTCAAGGGCTTTGTCGAAGCTCAGCCAAATATAGTCGTCTATCTCCTCGCGCTGAATTACCGTTTTTGTGTCTTCGGTCTTGGCCAAAAAGATAGTTACGCTTTTTTCGACCTTTCCCTGAATCGTGTAGTCGGATTTTGCGGTGAAATCCGGGATTATATCTATGTGCATCCCGGTCTCCTCAAGAACCTCGCGCCGTGCGGTCTGCTCGGGCGTTTCGCCGCGCTCCATATGTCCCTTGGGGAATCCCCAGTGGGCGCTGCGGCTGTTCTTTATGAGAAGAAGTCTTGTTTCTCCGTTTATTTTGCGGCATACAACGGCTCCGCAGGAGCGCTCGTAGAGACACTCCAGTCGGTAGGTGCCCTCGGGCTCCGCAAAGGCGAGTGCGTCGGCTATCTGGTAGCCGATAAAACGCATATTTTTCGGCGCAACGACAAGAATGCCCTTGCGTTCTCCCTCTCTGTATAATACGGCAATTGCGCGCCCGTCGAAGTGCCTGACGGGATGGTGAACGCCCATGATATAAGCGCCTGCGAAACGGTTGTCAAACTGCCGCCTGCCCTCAAGAGAACCGAAATTGAGAGAATATCTGTATCCGTACTGACGGTTCAGGGAGCCGACCGGGTTTGTTATTCTGACTCTTACGAATTTTCCTAACAAAGGTCTTTCCCTCCCTGCAATCGGCGAGAAAAGCGCAAGTCGCAAACTCCCCGATTTTGATGATTATGCTAACTATTATACTTATTTTAACTGCGGAATGCAATAGTGACGGTATAATTTCGGAAAACAGCAATCCGCATTGCACTGATGTCTTGTTAATTTTGTAGATTTGTGATAAAATCAGTTATAAATGGTTTTATAGGGCGCGGTATAAGCCCGCGCCATAGGGAGGGTAACTTTTGCAGAAGATACTTATCGCGGACGATGAGGCGAAGATACGCCGTATTATCAGGGATTTCCTTGCCGCCAAGGGCTTCGAGACGGTCGAGGCGGAGGACGGTGCGCAGGCTCTGCGTGTTTTCTCGGAAAACGGCGATATAGCTCTGGCGGTGCTTGATATAATGATGCCGGAGATGAACGGCTGGGAGGTCTGCCGCAAAATACGCGAGACCTCCGATGTTCCGGTCATTTTCCTCACGGCGCGCGGCGAAGAATTTGACGAGCTCGAATGCTTTGAGTGCGGCGCGGACGATTTTATAACAAAGCCGTTCAGCCCTACCGTGCTCGTCAAGCGCATTGAAGCGCGTCTCAAGCGCACCGCGGACAATCCGACGGACAAGATAATTATAGACGGGCTCGTCATTGACGTCGTGGCTCATTCCGTCGTCTGCGACGGGCAGGAGATAGAGCTGACCCACAAGGAATACGGGATTCTCCATAAGCTCGCCTCAAACCGCGAGCGCGTATTTTCGCGCGAGCAGCTGCTCGACGATATATGGGGCTTTGACTTTTTAGGCGACTCGAGAACGGTCGATTCCCATGTCGCGCGTCTTCGCACGAAGCTCGGCGATTGGGGAAGCCGTCATCTGCGCACGGTTTACGGCGCGGGATATAAGATAGAGGTGAACTGAGCTTGAGGCGCAGACCGGCAAGAAAAGAAGGCAGAATCAGAAAATCAGGACGGCGTATGGCTCTTCAGATAGGCGCCGTTCTGATAGCGCTTGCCGTCACGCTGATTATATTCCGTCCGGGCGTCCTGCTTAAATCGGTCTATGTTTTTGCGGAGATATTGAATATGCAGAGCATCCGCGAGTCGCTCGACAGCGAGGATCCCGCGTCCTACGAGTACTATCAGAAGCTCGCCTCCGTCTCCGAAAACAACTACTATATGATAGAGGTCTTTGACCCCGACGGCAACACAGTCTATTCCAACCGCGAGAGGTTCCTCAACTCCGGCGACGGAGACGGCATATATTATCAGACAGCGGAAAATATGTACGCAGACGGTCGCAGCGTGCGCGTGTTCGACCTCTTTGACGAGAACGTCAGCTTCGACGAATACGAGTATTCGTCCGGCAAGACCGGCGGATATTACAGATACCGCGCCGAGCTAAAAAACGGCGACACTCTGCGCCTGTGGCTGCCCTACTATCAGGTTGAACGAAACGCCGGCACGGCTTCCGTTCTCCTGACCGCTTTCTCGCTGTTTTCCGCGGCCCTTGCCTGTGCTATTATACTCTATTCAAATATGCGCTTCTCGCGCCCCGTTGCGGCTATGGCTGAGATAACGGAGTCAATGGCAAAGCTCGATTTCTCTCAGAAGTGCGTCAGCTATCCGCAGACGGATGTTCAAAATCTCGGAGAAAATATAAACATACTCTCGAAGTCCCTGAGCGAAACGCTCGACGAATTGCAGGACAAAAACGAAAAACTGACGGAGGAGCTTGAACACAGCGCGCTTGTCGACGAGTCGCGCAAGAGCTTCATCGCAAACGTATCCCACGAGCTGAAGACCCCGATAGCCATTATTCAGGGCTACGCCGAGGGACTCAAGCTCGGCATAAACAGCGACCCCGAGGGTAGCGAGGAATACTGCGATATAATCCTTGAGGAGACGGGGAAGATGAACCGCATAGTCATGGATCTTCTGAATCTTGAAAAGCTCGAAAGCGGTTCGTATGTTCCGACCCGAGAAACGCTCGATTTGAGCGCGATGATAAAAGGCCAGCTGGCGGCGTTCTCCATGATGTTCAACGATAACGGAATAACGCTCATAGACCGCATCCCGGACGGGCTTACCGTCCACAGCGACGAGCGCACGATTCTGCTCGTGCTCCAGAACTTCCTGTCCAATGCCGTGTCGAATATCGGCGGCAAGAAGATAGTCCAGCTGACCGTCGAGGACGACTTGGACACATACAGGGTCAGCGTCTATAATTCCGGCGAACCGATAGCCGAGGATGAGCTTGACAAAATTTGGTACAGCTTCTATAAATCCTCCAAAAAGCGCAAGAACGAGGACTTCCATTTCGGCCTCGGGCTGCCGATAGTCAAGGCGATTCAGAAGCGCCTCGGCAGAGAGTGCGGCGTTGTCAACGAATACGGCGGCGTGCGTTTTTGGTTTGATGTGGATAAGTGAGTGCTGTTGAATAAATGACGCAAAGATGATATAATTAAAAGAAGAGTTCAACGCAAAGCGGCGATTTTATAGATATGGGAGAGCTTTTTATGACTTCAAAAGGCAGGAACAAAAAAATAACGGCGAGGATATCGGCTCTGCTGCTTTCGGCGGCGATGCTCTGCTCCCTGAGCGCGTGCTCCGACCCTGTTGCCGTGACGAAAACAAAGGGCTCGCCCGCTCAGGCGAATGCGCCGGAGTCGACGCTGCTTCACTCCGTAGGCGACAAGGCTCAGCTTCAGCAGGTCGGCAAATCCGGCCTTATCGAGCTGCTTTTCGATGAGAGCACCTATTCGGTCTGCGTTGCGGACCTCTCTCAGAGCGGCGGCGAAAAGCTCTGGTCGGCGCTCCCGACGGCGGAAAATTCCTGCGCCGCAACGGCGACCGCGGAGATTGTCGAGGGGAATACACTTTATAAGCTCAACACTCAGGATAACAGCGTATCGTTCCAGAACGCCCAGTGCACTTTTTCCGACGACGGCCTCAGCGTAACTTATATTTTGACGCCGGACACCTCGACGGCGCACAGCGAGAAATACGAAAAGGACGACATCGCGTTTAAATTGGTCGTCGACTATCAGATAAAAGACGGCAGCGTCTATGTTAACGCAAAGTATGAAAATCTTGTTGAGGGCTCCGAGGCGAAGCTCACAAAGCTCAGCCTTCTCAATTTCTTCGGCGCTTATTCCGAACCGCAGAAGGGCGACTATATCTTCGTCCCGGACGGGAGCGGCGCGCTCATAAAGACCGATACGAAAGACGATTCCTTTGACAGCGAGCTGGTTTTCCCCGTCTACGGCGGCGATGCGGCATCGGGCAACGCGAACGGCGGCACCGCAAACGCGCTTATCCCCGCATACGGTATGAAGCAGGGGAACAATGCCTTTGTCACTATTATCGACAGCGGCGACGCAATAGCATCTGTCAGTGCGGACAGGGTCAGAGCGGGCAACACGTTCTATGAGGCCGGCGTGTCGTTTGATACCACGCCCTGCGCCGAGTCGAAAGACAAATTCTACATGAGCTCCGAATCCTATGACGGCGATATCGGGCTCTGCATACGTTTCCTCGGCGGCTCGAATGCCGACTATACCGGCATGGCGGCGGCAGCCCGCGAGCAGCTGATAAGGGAGAGAGTGCTCTCCACAAGAACGGCGGAGGAGCAGGAGTATCTGCCCCTTGACCTCACGGTTATCGGCGTTTCGGACGACACCCTGCTCTCATTCAAGCGTTTGAATCTCAGAAAAAATAAGACCTTCACCGACTTCGAGCAGACTCTTGATATGCTTATACGAATGAAGTCGAAGGGTATAAACTCAATAAAGCTTCGCTATAAGGGCGCGCTGACCGGCGGGACGGATCAGTCGAGCATAATGAGTGCGTCCCTGCTCTCGCGCCTCGGCAGCCGCTCCGATTTGAAGGATCTGGCCGAGTATATCAACGCGCAGAATATGGAGATGTATCTCGACATCGATTTAATCTCCGCGGCAAAGAGCGACGCCTTCTCGTCCGGAAAAACGGCGGGCAGCATTTTCGGCAAAAAGGCGGAATATAGCAGGGAAAACGAGGCGTCCCCGTCCCTCGGAAAAGAGAAATATGCAAAGCGCCTGCTCGGCATGAAATATGTCGAAAAGTCGATAATCTCGATACTCGGCAACACAAGGTTTTCGCAGTTTAACGGCCTGTGCGTCAATGATGTGGGAAGCCTGCTCTATTCGGACTACAAAAACGGCTTCAACCGCCAGGAGAGCGCGGAAATGATATCCGAGCAGCTCCCGTCGCTGACCGCCAACATGAAGCTTATGACGGACACGGGCAATTTCTGCATCATAAAGAACGTCAGCTTCATCTCTCATCTGCCGACCCACGCGTCTCAGAGCGGCTCGGCGTATGTCAGTGTGCCGTTCCTCCAGCTTGTGCTCCACGGAATAGTCGGCTATTCTAGTGAACCGCTCAATTTCAGCGAGGACGCAAAGACTTCGTTCCTGCGCTGCGTCGAATACGGCGCGAGCCCCGCCTACGAGTGGACATATTCGGGGACTCATGCGGACAGAAAGACTAAGTCCGATGAAAACAGCGCGGAGACGATCGGCGTCTATTACGAAAATTGGATAGCCTCCGCTTCCGCGCAGTATGAGCGTGCCGATGCGGCGCTGAAGGATCTTCAGGCGGCGCGTATGACCTCGCACAGCGAGATAAGAAACGGCGTTTTCTGCACGGAGTACGATACCGGCGCAAAGATTTACGTCAACTATACCGAATCCGATGTAAATATAAGCGGTATAACCGTCCCGGCAGGGGACTTCCTCAGAATAAACTGACAGTAAGGAAGGAGTAACGGCAATGCCCTATATCAGCACAAAAACAAATATCGAACTCGCAAAAGACAAGCGGGATGCGCTCGCGGCGAAATACGGCGAGATAATAACCCTCGTCCCCGGAAAGACGGAGCGTTGGCTCATGCTCTCGTTTGACGGCGGAGCCGAGATGTATTTCGGCGGCAGAGGCGACGAGCCCATGGCCTATATCGAGCTGAGCCTTTTCGGAGGAACGTCCGACGCCGTCTATGACAAGCTTACGGCGGCCGTCTGCGACGCGGTGTCCGAGGAGACCGGGATAGCTCCCTCCAATATCTATATCAAGTATGAAGAGGCGGAGCACTGGGGCTGGAACGGCTCTAATTTCTGAGAATAAAGCGGAAATTCTAAAGGCGCAAACCGACTGTTCTGCCGGTTTGTGTCTTTTGTTTCGTTTGTTTTTGGCATATAGTTATCCGCGAACGGGATAAAATGAAAAAGTGCACAAAAACACCAAATTTGTGCACGGATTATAATTCAACTTCCGTATTGACAGTATAAATATTTCAACATATAATTAAAGTGATTATGATATTGATTGTAATTATGGAAACTGGAGGGGCAATTTTGAAAAAACGCGATCTTTTAGTGACGCTTTTATATTTCCTCGACACTGTCGTGCTGATGGTTTCGGTAATGTTCTCGATATGGATGCGAAACGAGTTTAAGCTGTCGGCGCTCACAAAGGAGCTGACTCGCGGAAGCTTTTGGACGAGCATGGTTCTGCTCGCTGTGGTATATGCCTGCGCATTCACCCTGTCGAGAACTTACCAGGTGCTTTGGGAGTATGCATCCTTGCGCGATGTTTGCATAGTTTCGGTGTGTGCCATGGGTTCATCGATAGTCTTTGCACTCATGCGCACGGTGCTCAAATTTCCTTATTTCGCACCGAGCGTATATATTATGGCTATCCTGCTTTCGGGAGCCGGAGTTGTGGCAATAAGAATGGTACTCAGAACATTGAAGCGTAAGCCGTGGAGGGGCATAACGCCGAAATCAAACCGAAACAACACCATGATAATCGGCGCAGGTGCTGCGGCAAACATACTGCTTCATGAGATCAAGACAAGCCCCGCCTTGGAATATTATCCGGTCTGCATTCTTGACGATTCGCCGGAGAAAAGACGCAGCACGGTCTACGGAGTCAAGGTCATCGGCAACTGCGACAAATTAGAGGAAATCGCCGAAAAATACGATATCAAAACAATAATTTTCGCTATCCCGTCCGCGACTCCCGAGCGCAAGGGCGAGATACTGCGCCGCTGCTCAAAAACGGGCTGCGTCGTTAAAACGCTCCCGAGCATCGGGCAGATGATAGACAAAAAATTCGGACTTTCCAACATTCGTTCGATTAATATAGAGGATCTTCTCGGTCGCCCGCCGATTAAGATAAAGCTCGATTCCGTCATGGATTATGTCAGCGGAAAGACCGTCCTCGTCACGGGCGGCGGCGGTTCTATCGGCAGCGAGCTGTGCCGCCAGATAGCGGAGCATTCGCCGCATAAGCTCATCATTTTCGATATCTACGAAAACAACGCCTATGCTATCCAAAACGAGCTCCAGCGGACACATCCCGAGGTCGACGTCAAGGTGCTCATAGGCTCGGTCAGGGACAGCAAGCGTCTCGACGCCGTGTTTTCGCGGTATCATCCGAATATCGTCTACCATGCCGCGGCGCATAAGCACGTGCCCCTTATGGAGGACAACCCCAACGAGGCCGTCAAAAATAACGTCTTCGGCACGCTCAAGACCGTCCGCACGGCGGACAAGTTCGGCGTGGAGCGTTTCGTGCTTATCTCTACGGATAAGGCGGTCAACCCCACGAATGTCATGGGCGCCACAAAGCGTATATGCGAGATGATAGTTCAGACCTACAACAAGCATTCGGAAACCGAGTTCGTCGCCGTCAGATTCGGCAATGTCCTCGGTTCGAACGGCTCGGTTATCCCGCTGTTTAAAGATCAGATAGCAAACGGCGGCCCTGTTACCGTCACTCATAAAGATATTATCCGCTACTTTATGACTATCCCCGAGGCCGTCTCGCTCGTTCTCCAGGCGGGCGCATCCGCAAGGGGCGGCGAAATCTTCGTGCTCGATATGGGTGAGCCTGTTAAGATAGTCGACCTCGCGGAGAACATCATCAGGCTTTCGGGCTATACGCCGTATAAGGATATTGACATAAAGTTCACGGGACTTCGTCCGGGCGAAAAGCTCTATGAGGAGCTGCTCATGGACGAGGAGGGGCTTGAGGCGACGGAAAACAATCTCATACATATCGGCAAGCCCATAGATATAAACGAGGACGAATTCTTCGCCGATCTCGAAGAGCTCAGCGAAATAATGTACGACGACAACGCCGACGTTCGCAGGGTCATCAAAAAGATAGTCAAGACATACAAAGAGCCCGGAAGAAGCACTCCGGCCGTGACCTTCCTCAAGAAAGAGGAGGAGACGGAGTTTGAAAACGAGCGCGTCATCCCGTCCGTAAAATAAAATATCTCGGCAGCGAGTTCCGGCTCCGCTGCCGATTTTTTATGCAAAAAAAGTTGCCCGAACATTCAAAAATTATGCTCGATTTCCGTGATTTTTTATATGACTGATATAAATCTGTTTTCAACACAAAAGAGTGTTGAAAAACTGCATATATATTGGTATAATTATAAACAGGTAAATGCACCTTTTTATAGGTGCGGTTTTGGAGGGATAGTTCTTGTATAAAGGCGTAAAAAGAGCTCTTGATATAACATTTTCGATTGTGGGCACGGCAGTGACCTCGCCGATACTTCTCGCCGTTGCCGCGGCCGTGAAGCTTGATTCGAAGGGCCCCGTGATATTCAAGCAGGAGCGCCTCGGAAAAGACGGAAAGACTTTCGAGATGTACAAGTTCCGCTCGATGTGCGTGGGCGCCGAGCATATGGGAACGGGCCAGTATTCATATAAGGGCGACAGCCGCGTGACCCGCGTCGGAAAGGTAATAAGGGCGACGAGTCTCGACGAGCTGCCGCAGTTCATAAATATTCTCAAGGGCGACATGAGCTTTATCGGTCCGCGCCCGACCCTGACATATCACCCGTGGAGGCTTGAGGAGTACAGTGACGCTCAGCGCAGACGCTTTGAGGTGCGCCCGGGAATAACCGGACTCGCTCAGGTTCACGGCAGAAAGGCGATAGACTGGAACGACAGAATAAAGTACGACGTCGAATATGTCGACAAGCTCTCTTTGGGTCTTGACTGCAAAATACTGTTCCAAACAGTTTGGAACGTTTTGACGATGAAGGATAACGACAATGTCGGAAAAACCTCGGAGTCGAAGGAGAATAAAGATGCTTAAGCTGATGTACATAACGAATGTACCCGAGATAGCCTCGATAGCCGACATGGCGGGGGTTGACAGAATATTTATCGACCTCGAGCGGTACGGCAAGGAGAAGCGCCAGAAAAATTGGGACTCCGTGAAGTCGAAGCACAGTATTTCTGACATTCCGAAAGTTAAGGCGGCGGTCAAAAACGCGCAGATATTCGTGCGCACCGACCCCGTGTTTGACGGCTTTGCCGATGAGCTTGAGAGCGTCCTCGCCTGCAGGCCCGATGTTGTTATGCTGCCCTATTTCAAAACCGTGCGCGAGGTTGAGACTTTTATAAAAGCGGTTGACGGCAGGGCGAGAACCTCCATTCTTTTAGAGACAAGAGAGGCCGCCGAGCTGATAGACGACATAATCTCGGTCGGCGGTATAGACGAAATACATATAGGACTCAACGACCTCTCCCACTCCTACGGCAAGAAGTTTCTCTTCGAGGAGCTGGCGGACGGCACCGTGGACAGGCTCGTTGAACGCTTTAAGGCGCACGGAATCGAAAGCTATGGCTTCGGCGGAATCGCCTCGCTCGGCGGCGGTCTGCTGCCGGCGGAAATGATACTTCCCGAGCACTACAGGCTCGGTTCGACCTGCGTTATCCTCTCCCGTGCGTTCTGCGATGTGTCAAAGGTCGGGAATATCGAAGAAATACGCTGCATATTTGATGACGGTGTCGGCGCGATACGCGATTATGAAAAGAAGTGTGCCGCCATGAGCGAGCGTGAGCTTGCGGAAAATTCGGCGGCTCTCAAAGAACGGGTTGAAGAGATAGTCAGCAATATGCAGCAGTAAAACGAATGGAGAATAACCGATGAAAATTTTGTTCGTCGCCACGGTGCGCAGTCATATAGGGCAGTTTCATATGCCGTTTATCCGTGAACTGAAGGCTCACGGCGTTGAGGTTCACGCCGCGTTCAAGGATAATTCCGCAGACAAGCCGGGACTCGATCTGTCCGAAATAGACAAGACTTTTGAAGTCCCGTTTGAGCGTCGGCCTCTGCGTCCGAATAACATAAAGGCGTACAGAGAGCTCAAAAAGATTATTGACGGCAACGGCTATGACGCCGTGCATTGCCACACCCCCATGGGTGCGGTCATTACCCGCCTTGCGGCCAAAAGCGCGCGCAAAAAGGGGACGAAGGTCATATACACGGCTCACGGCTTTCATTTTTTCAAGGGCGCCTCGATTAAAAACTGGATGCTTTTCTACCCTGTAGAAAAGTATTTGTCGAAGTATACCGACTGCCTCATAACCATAAACAGTGAAGACTGTGAGTTGGCGCACAAGAAAAAATTCAGAGCCGGAAAAATATATAAGGTTCACGGTGTAGGCGTTGAGCTTGACAGATTCAAGGCTGTGGATGCCGACGAAAAGGCGCGTCTAAGAGCCGAATACGGCTACGACGGAGACACTTTCATTATGATATACCCCGCCGACCTCGCTGTCGGAAAGAATCAGCAGATGCTTTTTGATGTGATTCAAAAGATAGCAAAGAAAAATGAGAAGGTAAAGCTTCTGCTGCCCGGTCAGCCGATAATGCTTGAAAAATATAAGATGATGGTTTCGGAGCGCGGAATTGCCGATAAGGTGGATTTTCTCGGCTACCGCAGAGACATAAACAATTTAGTCGGCTTGAGCGACCTTTCCGTAACATCAAGCGTTCGTGAGGGTCTGCCGATAAATATTATCGAGGCCATGGCCATGGGAAATGCAATAGTCGCCACCGATGTGCGCGGCAACAATGACGCAGTCGAGGACGGAGTCAACGGCTATCTCGTCCCGGTAGGAGACAGCGACCTTATGGCCGAAAAAATACTCGAGCTTATGAACGACAGCGAAAAGCTTCGCACATTCGGCGAGAACGGACTCGATATGGTCAAGGATTTTTCTACAGAAAATGTCAACCGCGAGATGCTGACTATCTACGGCAATCTCGGACTCGTTTGAGAATAGAGGCGGCAATATGAGAATACTGCACTTTGTGCCGGACATAGGCGTTGCAAACGGTGTGATGAGCGTTGTGCTCAACTATTTTCGCGCGATGCCGGAAGATATAAAGTTTGATGTGATGTATTTCAAGGAGTGCGAGCGCGACAGGCGCGCCGACATAGAGGCGCTCGGAGGGCGTGTGTTCAAGATGAATACGCCCGGAATAAAGAGCTTTGTCTCGTCGGAGCTTGACGGCTTTTTTGAAGAGCATAGGGGTGAGTATGCGGCGGTGCATATCCATGCGCCGTACATGACCTGCCTCATTGCGCCGAAAGCCAAAAAGCACGGCATAAAAAAAGCGGCGGCGCATTGTCACTCGACTCTGTTTTCGCTGAATCCCGATAATCTTCGCAGAAACCGGCTTTTGAATATGCCGACCCGCTTTTTGGCGGATAAGCTTTTCGCCTGCGGGCGCGAGGCGGGACGCTATTGGTACGGCAAGGACAGCCGCTTTACCGTCCTTCCGAATGCTATCGACTGCGCCGCATACGCTTTTTCCTCGGAAAGGCGCAGCGCGGCTCGTGAGAAATTAGGAATTGCCCCCGATACGCTCGTTATCGGTCATGTGGGAGTGACAAATCCTCCGCTTAAAAATCATCCGTATCTTCTGCGCGTGTTTGCCGAGATAAAGAAAACGCGCTCCGATGCGGTGCTGCTTATGGCAGGCGCGGAGGAGACGGACGAGCTCGGAGAGCTTGCGGACGGGATCGGAATATCGGACAGCGCGCGTTTCCTCGGCAGACGTTCTGATATACCGCAGCTGCTCTGCGCAATGGATGCTTTTATATTCCCGTCTTTGCGGGAGGGCTTGCCCGTATCCGTAGTAGAGGCGCAGGCGGCCGGGCTGCCGGTGCTGATGTCCGATACCGTGACGGACGAGGTCTGCATAACGGATAATATAAAGCGTCTGTCGATTGAAGCCGACCCTTCTGAGTGGGCGAAAGAAATCGAAAAAGTTCCCGACGGGCCGCGCGCCGCCGCATTTGAAAAAGTCAGGGAATGCGGCTGGGATATAGCCGACTGCGCAAACACGCTTGTTGAATTTTATGAGAGGTGAGATACAGTGTCAAAAATACCCAAGGTAATACATTTCTGCTGGTTCGGAGGAGCGGAATATCCGGAGCTTATTAAAAAATGCATAGCATCGTGGGAGAAATATCTTCCCGAATATGAGATAATCAAATGGAGCGAAGAAAACTTTGATATCAACTGCAATCAGTATGTCAAAGAAGCATATGAAAACAAAAAATGGGCATTTATTACCGACTATGTGCGCCTCTATGCGCTTTATAACTATGGCGGCGTGTACCTTGATTCCGATGTCGAGGTGCTCAAGCCGATAGATAAATTCCTTGACGACGAAGCGTTTTCCGGCTTCGAGTCGAGAGACTCGGTGCCTACCGCAATAATGGCATCCGTCAAGGGTCAGAGATTCATGGGCGAGCTGCTGCACGACTATGACGACAGAAAGCTCATCCTTGAGGACGGCTCGATAGATATGACGTCGAATACCATTGTGATAACCGAGTCGTGCCTGAAGCACGGGCTTAAACAAAACGGAAAGAAGCAGACGATAGAGGGCTTTACTCTCTATCCACCGGTTTATTTTTGCCCCAATACCATAGGACGCATATTCGATAAGCCCTCAAGGAGAAGCTACACTATCCATCATTCCGCGGGCACATGGAGCGACAACTGCAATCTCAACAGGACTACCGCATGGAAAGCCAAGAGATATATAGCGGGAAGGATCAGAGCGGTTATCGGCACAGACAACATTAAAAAGCTGAAAAGGGCACTTGGACTTTATGATAAATAAAACAGGATCGGACAACAGAAAGAAAGTACTGATTGTCCTTGATACCCTGAGACGCGGCGGTATCGAGATAGCGGCAGTACGGTTTTGCAGACTTCTTGAAAGCACCGATTATAAATGTACATTTCTGGTGCGCAGGGGCGAAAATATAGACGAATCAATGGCTGCCGAAATAGCCGATATCGGCGCTGAAATGATAATTAAACCGCCGGAAGTGGATAATTATATCAAGGATTATTTCTTTTTGCTTAAAATAATGAAAGCCGAAAATTATGATATAGTTCATTCGCATCTGCTGTTTTATAACGGCATAGTAATGCGTGCGGCATATAAAGCCGGAGTGCGAAAGCGCATAGCGCATAGCCACGCAACACGCGACAACCGCTCAAGAAGCCGATTGCAAGAGTTTGCCTCGGGGATTTATAAGCGTATCATGCAGCGCTGGCTTAAAAGATATGCAACGGACCTTGTAGGCTGCAGCGAAAAGGCTGGAATATATATGTGTGGGGAGAAGCTCTTTAAAAAACGCGGCTATGTTCTGCCGAATTATGTGGATACGGCAAAGTATGAATTCAGCCCGCAACGCAGAGCAGCTGTGCGCAGAGCGCTCGGAATGTCGGATGAATTGGTCATATGTCATATCGGATCAATCTATTGGATAAAGAATCAGACATTTCTTATTTCGATATTTGCGGAATTGCTGAAAAAAGAGCCGAATTCGAGACTTATACTTATCGGAGACGAGAGAGATGATGGCGAAGCCGCAGCCTTAGCGGAGCGTCTCGGTGTGTCTGACAAAGTGATTTTTGCGGGCAGCCGAAACGATGTTCCGGATTTGCTCAATGCTATGGATGTGTTTGTGTTCCCGTCAAGATTTGAGGCGCTTCCGCTTGCTCCGATAGAAGCACAGGCGGCGTCGCTTCCCTGCGTGACATCTCTCAGTGTTCCGGAAGAAATCAAAGTTAATAGTGCTTTTGAGCGTCTTTCTCTTGATGCGCCTGTTTCGCTGTGGATAGAGAAAATATGTGAATTATCAAAGCTTGACCGAACGAAAATAGACATTTCGGGTCTGCGCGTCCGCTATTCGGCCGAAAGCGTCAGAAATGAGCTTTTGATTTTATACAGTTTATAACAGAGGATGGATAGCTATGTGGGTATATTTTACAATAGTACTGGTGTTTTGTGCCGCTTATCCTATTATACCGAGAAAACATATAAAATGGCTGTTTTTGGCTCTGGTGCTGGCTTTGTCTGTTATGGCGTTTTTTATGGTGCCCTATGAGACAGACGATATCTGCAACTACTTCAATCAGTTGTCTTCACTCAGAAAGGGCGGCTTCAGTACCCTGCGAAGATGCATTCAAAACGGTGATAATCACTGGGACTCGCTTCCCGTCTGCGGATTTTATTTCTATCTTATCAGCCGCTTCCCGGATAACGGGATGCTTCCTGCCGTTACGATATTTTTGGCTTACGGAAGTATGTTCTGGGTGCTGTGGAGGGCTTCGCAGAGATACGAAGTGAATAAGTGGTATCTGTTTGTCGCGTCGTTCTTCATTCTGTCTACATATTGGTTCTATGATATATGCAGCGGAATCAGAAACGGACTTACATTTACTTTATTCTGCTTTTTTGCGTATGCCGAGTTGGTTGAGAAGAAAAACAGGGTGCTGTGTTGGCTGGGATATGTAGCACTGTGTATGGTACATTCGAGCGGCATACTGATGATGATGATTCGTATTGTCTTGCTGCTTTCCGGCAAAAAGAACAGCAAGCTCATGTCTGCGTTTGTTTTTATGGCGATGATAGTGGGCGGAGCGGTTGTGCCGCGTCTCGGAGATATTTTGAATATTGAATATCTTCAGCTGATATCGGAGAAAGCAGAGAGAGCAACGGCTACGAGCGGATTTTCAACCGGCACGCAGTATTTGGTGAATGTGTCTGTGTTTGTGGTTGGTATACTTATCTTTTTCTACGCGGCTTATGCTGTTAAGAAACAGACGGAAAAATACGGCGACTTCTCCGGCTATATCAATTTTGTCCGGTTGGTACTTTTCTTTATGCTCGGCTCGCTGACATTTAATTTGACTTTTATTCGTTTTGCCCGTTGGATAGTTCCTGCTATTATTTCGGTAATATTTATGGTCGGTATGCAGGCAAATGCAGACGAAAAAGAAAGTATGTTTACCGACAGAAAAAACAAATCGATAATTAAATCGGGCATGACTTTGTCTTCAAATGAGCTGATAATCAATTTTTGTATGGTGAGTTATCTGATTGTTCATATGTGGTATGCCTGCAACGGAACGAGCCTTATATGGCTGCATTTCAGTTAAATTTCAGGACGAGGAGGACGGGTGTATGATAAGCGTCATAGTGCCGGTATATAAAATCGAAGAATATCTCCGTCAATGCCTCGAGAGCCTTTCTGCGCAGACACTCGATGATATGGAAATAATTATTGTCGACGACGGCTCGCCCGATGGCTGCCCCGAGATTTGCGACGAATATGCGGCTAAGGATGCCCGTATGAAGGTCGTGCATAAGCAAAACGGCGGTCTGCTCAGCGCAAGAAAGGCGGGAGTTGCGGCCTCGAGCGGTGACTATATCGGCTTTGTTGACGGCGACGATTGGGTCGAGCCGGAAACATTTATGAATATGCACAACGCAATCATAAAGTATTCGCCCGATATGGTGCTCAGCGATTTCCTGAGCGACTTCGGCGAGCGCAGAGAGCCGAGCGATCAGTGCTTTGAAGAGGGATTTTATGACAGAGCGCGCCTTGAAAGCGAGATATTTCCGAAAATGCTCTTTGACGGTCGGTTTTACCGTTTCGGCGTCAACCCGAACTGTTGGAGCAAGCTTGTTAAAAGAGAGCTTATCGAAAAAAACCTTACGCCCGTGGACGAGCGTATACGCATGGGTGAGGACGCGGCGTTCATATATCCGTGCCTGCTCGACGCGCAAAGCGCAGCCTGCATAAAAACGCCGACTTATCATTACCGCATAACGGGTCGCTCGATGTCGACCGCCTATGACGAAAGGCTTAAAGACATAATCCTTCTGCCGTACAAGCGTCTCAAGGAGAAGAACGCGGAGTCGGATTTCGATATATCCTCTCAGCTCGATTATTATCTTCTGTATATGGTCAACTTCCTGCTTCGCAATGAGGCGAAAAAGGCCAACACCAAGTCAAGAAAAGAACGCAGAGCGGTTATCGAAAATATTTGCGCAGATGAAGATATACGCTCGGCGGCGGCAAGGGTCGATACCGAAAGGCTCCCGACGCACACAAAGCTGCTCGCGTCGGCGCTCGGGCGCGGCTCCGTGTTTATGACGGAAAAATATGTAGAATTTCTGAGGATTTATTTAGGGGTGAAGCAATGAACAGTCAACCGAAAATCAGCGTTATAGTTCCGGTTTACAAGACGGAAGGTCTTTTGGACAGATGCGTTGAGAGTATTGTGGGACAGACATATAAAAATCTCGAAATAATTTTAGTTGACGACGGCTCACCGGACAATTGCCCCGCCATATGTGACGAGTGGGCTGAGAAGGACAGCCGCATAAGGGTCATACATAAAGAAAACGGAGGCCTCTGTTCCGCTCGTAATGCCGGAATGGATATAGCGGCGGGAGATTATTTGGGCTTTGTCGATTCCGATGACTGCATAGAGCCGGATATGTATCAGCTGCTTGTCGAAAATGCGGTTTCAACGCAGGCAGATATATCAAGGTGCGGTATATTTGTTGACGAGGAGAGCCTTGAAAACGGTGTAAGCGTGGACTGCGAATACTCTGAAAGAACCGTTATAGACAGACATACATTCGTGAACAGCCTTGTTCAAGGAGGTCATGTCCGGGGTGTTGTGTGGAACAAAATATACAGAGCCGATGTGGTCAAGGAGGTTCGTTTCGATAAAAATGACGGCGCATCGGAGGATATTATGTTTAATGACCGTGTCAGCGCCAATATCAGCACTTGTGTGTGTATGGATGAGCCGAAATATCATTATATTCGCAGGGTAGGAGCGATAACGATTTCTGAGTTCGGCTACGGCGCGTTTTCAATAGTCCGTGCCATGAATATCTTCCTTGAAAAATATGAGGACGATCCGGAGATTTATGACAGCGCAGTCATGGGCTACGCTACCGCAGCGTTTACCGTCCTCAGCGGTATCATAACAAACCAAAAATGCCTTGACCGATATGACGAGCTGAGAGACGGGCTTCTCGGATTTAAAAAGCAGATACTTTTTAAAAAGCGGTATCCGTTTAAATATAAATTTAAGCTCTTGCTTTTGTGGTGCAGCCCCAAACTGTATAATAAGACAATCAGAAAAGTTCGCGGAGCGTAAAGGGTGGTTATTATGAATAAGTCTCTTGTCAGTGTGATAGTACCTGTCTACAAGGTCGAAAAATATCTTGATAAGTGCGTAGAAAGTATAGTAGAACAGACCTATAAAAATCTCGAAATAATTCTTGTTGATGACGGTTCTCCGGATAATTGCCCCTCAATGTGCGACGACTGGGCGGCGCGAGACAGCCGCATAAAAGTTATACATAAGGAGAACGGCGGCGTTTCATCCGCGCGCAATGCGGGAATAGATGCGGCGGAAGGGGAGTTTATAGGCTTTGTCGATTCGGACGACTGGCTTGAGCCGGATATGTATGAATGCCTTGTGGAAAACGCCTTGAAGTACGATGCGGATATATCGAGGTGCGGCTATTATGTGGACTGGCCCGATCACACCTCTTATGTTGGCGGGATGGAGAGTAAAATTACTCTGCCGGATGAAATCGAGGCGCGTTGTGAAATGCTCGAGACATATCACGGAACCGCTGCGCTTTGGAACAAAATATACAGAGCTGCGCTCTTTGATTCTCTCAGGATTGACGAGAGCATGAAAATCACAGAGGATTGGTATATCAACTATATACTCCTGAGAAGAAGCAAAAGGACGGTATACGACGCTATCTGCAAGTACCACTATATTATGCATGGTGATAACGCCACAAAGAGCTATAACCGCAGCGGGAATATGGATATGCTCAAGACTATAAGCTTTTTTGAAGAGCAGGAAAACGGGGATCCGCAGACCGCAGACCACTTTGTTTTCGGATATACCATAACGGCTCTGACCGTTATGAATCATATGATATCGGCAGGTGATATAAGCTGCGATGAGTATAAAAAAGCAGCAAAATGTGTTTTGAAATACAAAAAAAAGATGCTTCACGGCAACAGCGGCATACGCCTTAAATTGATGATTTTGATTATTTCGTTAAGCCCGAAGCTGTATGCGAAAATATACGACATCGCATTGAAAAGAAAGGGAGGAGAATAATATGAATCAGTCCGAGCTTGTCAGCATTATCGTTCCGGTCTACAAGGTCGAAAATATCTTGACAAGTGTATAGAAAGCATAGTCGGACAGACATATTTTAATCTCGAAATAATCCTTGTTGACGACGGCTCGTCGGATAACAGCCCGGAAATATGCGACGCATGGGCACAAAAAAATTATGATAAGAGTTTCAGCGTGATTGCAAAAGAAATACTCGCTTACAAGCACGATATATTAAAGAATAAACGGCTGGGGCTGAAGTTTAAAATATCGGTGTTGATGCTTTCGTTAAGCCCTGAGCTGTTTGTGAAGGTAAACAGAAAAATAAGACAGCATGGCTGATCTTCGGAGGAAACGGTATGACTGGAATAGTGACCATAACAGGAGATTCGAATTACGGCAACAGACTCCAAAACTATGCGGTTCAATCTGTTCTGAAAAATCTCGGCATTGAGTCAACAACGATTTTTGTCAAGAAGTCTCTTGTAAGAATTGCTAAGAATTTCATAAAGGTTCTTATAGGACGCCGTGAAATTTCTGTCGCAAAAAGAAAACGCAATAAGGCCTTTCGCCGTTTCAATAAAAAACATCTCAATATTAAACACATACGAAAATCCGAGCTCGGCACTCTTCACGATAAGCTGGATTATGCAGTCTGCGGCTCGGATCAGATTTGGAACTTCACGTTTCCTTTTATAAGGAACAAGAAAGAGTTCTTTTTCGCAAAATTTGTCGAGCCCGAAAAGAGAATTGCCTTCTCGGCAAGTATCGGAGCCGACGATATTCCCGAGGAGCACAGAGCGGATTTCGTTGACGGCATAAACGGGATGAAAGCGATATCGGTGCGCGAGGAGCGCGGGCGCGAAATAATAAAAGAGCTGACCGGCCGCGATGTTTCCGTTACGGTAGATCCGACTCTTCTGCTCAGCCGCGAAGAGTGGAGAAAAATTGAGAAAAAGCCCTCTTTTGTTGAAGACGGCGAAAAATATCTGCTTACATATTTCTTGGGCGGCTGTCCCGATGATGTGCGTAAATACATTGATGGCATCGCACGGGAGAACAAGCTGAAGGTGATACATCTCTATCACGAGGAACTTCCAAAGTCCGAGATAGAGGATAAGGCTTGGTTCGTTGCAGACCCCGGCGAGTTTGTGTGGCTTATAGCACATTGCGAGCTTATGATGACGGACTCGTTCCACGGCTGTGTTTTCTCGATAATAAACGAGGTCCCGTTCCGCTGCTTCAAGAGAGGCGGAAACATTGCGGATATGAGCAGCCGCATGAACACTCTTTTCAGTAAGTTTGATATTTCCTCCTGGTGCATCGGAGACACGGAGGAGCCTTTTGACCGCGTGTTCTTCAAGGACTATACCGGCGTCGGAGAAGTGATTGAAGAAGAAAAAGCATTTGCATATAAATATCTGAAAGGTGCATTGAACATAGAATGAAGCTTGACAGATCAAAAAACACAGCGCGCAATATGATATTCGGTACCGTATCGAAAATATATAATCTTGCGATACCGTTTGTTATGCGCACGCTGCTCATATATACGCTCGGCATGGCGTATACGGGACTTAACAGCCTGTTTACTTCCATACTGTCCGTGTTGAATCTCGCCGAGCTCGGAGTCGGCGCGGCGATGACGTTCAGTATGTATAAGCCGATAGCCGAGGACGACACCGCGACCGTCTGTGCGCTCATGCGGCTTTACAAGATATATTACCGCGTTATCGGCTTGATTATCCTCGTCGCCGGCACGGCGATAACTCCCGCACTGCCGTTTTTTATCAAAAAAGATGTTCCGGCGGATATAAATATATATATTCTTTATGCGATAAACCTTTTGACAACCGTTTTGTCATATTGGCTGTTTGCGTATAAAAACTGTATTCTCTATGCCCATCAGCGCAACGATATCGGTGACAAAATCGGACTTGTTATCAATACCGTCAAATACGGACTTCAGGTCGTAGTGCTTGTGGCGTTTAAAAATTACTACGCGTATATTATTGTAGCTCTTTTGCTCGGCGTCGTCGCCAATTTAGTGACCGCCATAGTTGCGGACCGTCTGTATCCGCAGTATAAGGCAAAGGGAAAGCTCCCGAAAGAACAGGTTCAGATAATCAACCGCCGCGTGCGCGATTTGTTTACATCGAAGATAGGCTCGATAGTTGTCGATTCGGCGGATACCATTGTTATCTCGGCGTTTCTCGGCTTGACCGCCCTCGCACAGTATCAGAATTATTTCTTCATTCTCTCCTCGGTGTTCGGCTTTGTGTCTCTTGTAACAAGCTCCGCCCTTGCGGGAATAGGCAACAGCCTTGTGACAGAGAGCAGCGAAAAGAACTTCAACGATTTGAAGAAGTTCGCCTTTATAATCTCGTGGATGTCGTGCTTCTGCGTGTGCTGTCTTGCGTGTATGTATCAGCCGTTTATCGAGCTTTGGGTAAAGAAAGAAAATCTTTTATCCTTCGGTATGGTCATACTGTTCTGCGTTTATTTCTTTGTAAAACAGGTGAACGCTTTGCTCAATCTGTACAAGGATGCCTCGGGTATCTGGCACGAGGACAGATTCAGACCGCTTGTGACCGCTATTGCAAATGTTATAATGAACCTTATAATGGTTCAGTTCTGGGGACTTTACGGCATTCTGCTTTCGACGGTGCTCAGTATGCTGGCAGTCGGTATGCCATGGCTTCTTCACAATCTGTTTACCACCGTTTTTCGCAGTGGGTGCAAGGAGCTGCTGATAAAGCTTTTGATTTACGCCGCAGTGACCGCAGTCTCGTGCGGAATATGTATCGGGATATGCTGTTTCGTCAGATTCAATTCGCTTATTCTGACTCTCGCGCTTCGTCTTGTGATATGCACGGTCGTGTCGAATATTATCTTCTTTGCGATTTTCTTTAGAAGCGGCGAATTCAAGTCGACGGTAAGTATTGTAGATTCGCTGACAAAAGGCAAAATAAAACTCCTCGGAAAATTCATGTGAAGTGCGCAATGATAATTCTAAAAAAGCTGTATGCGTAGGTTTACCGTTTCTCACGTTACTTTTGATGTAGTGCTGCTGATTACAACAGGAAGAGCGTTTGAAATTATCACGATTTTTATAATATGACGTTTGGAGATGATTTTATGAATACTCATTATACCGACGAAAAAAACACATTGATAACAATGGCCTTATTAAAGGCGCACGGTATAAAGAAAGTAATAGCGAGCCCGGGAACAACCAACATAAGACTTGTTGCCAGCATGCAGCAGGATCCTTTTTTTGAGATGTATTCGGCTGCCGATGAGCGTTCCGCCGCATATATAGCGTGCGGACTTGCATATGAGAGCGGAGAGCCTGTTGTGCTTACCTGTACCGGAGCCACCGCGTCGAGAAATTATGTGCCCGGGCTTACGGAGGCCTTTTACAGAAAATTACCCGTTTTGGCAATAACCTCTACTCAGCACCTTGGCCGTATAGGTCAAAACGTGGCGCAGGTTATTGATCGTTCCGTTCAGATGAACGATACGGTTCGCCTTAGTGTACAGATACCTACGTGTTATACAAAAGAAGACGAGTGGGCTGCAAATGTTCAAATAAATCGTGCAATACTGGAGCTCACCCGTGCCGGCGGCGGACCTGCGCATATAAATCTGGAAACTACCTACAGCTCGAATTTTTCCGTTGAAAACTTGCCGGAGGCAAGAGCGATATTTAGAATAGGGTATACTGATACCTTCCCGAGTCTTCCCGAAGGCAGAATAGGTATATTTGTGGGTGCGCATAAAAAATGGAGTAACGAATTGACAAATGCCGTCGACGCTTTCTGCGCTGCGCACGATGCCGTTGTGTTGTGCGATCAGACGAGCAACTATCGCGGAAAATACAGAGTATTGTTCAGCCTTGTAACAAGTCAGGACAAATATTGCGCCAAATGCAACGACTTTGACTTGATTATCCACATAGGCGATATCTCCGGCGCATATCCTTGCTTTGCTTCACGCGAGGAATGGAGAGTCAATCCCGACGGAGAAATACGCGACACGTTTAATCATCTCAAATATGTGTTTGAGATGGACGAGGCTGCATTCTTCCAAAGATACTCCGAACAGGATAAGAGCGACGAACCGAAAGACGCTTTCTTCCACGAATGGGAAAGTGAGTACAGGAATATGTATTCCGCCATAAAGGAGTTGCCGTTTTCCAATATATATATAGCAAAGACGATGTCTGCTTGCATACCGGAAAATTCAATACTTCATCTCGGAATACTGAATACTTTACGCTCTTGGAATTTTTTTGAAACTCCGAAATCGGTAGAGATTGCAAGCAACACCGGCGGATTTGGGATTGACGGCATAATGTCCTCGGCCATAGGTGCCGCACTCGGAAGCGCGGGAAAACCCGTATTTTGTATAGTGGGAGATCTGGCGTTCTTTTATGACATGAATTCGCTTGGAAATCACAATGTTCCGAGCAATATACGGATTATGCTTTTGAACAACGGACGCGGAACGGAATTTAGAAATTATAATCATCCGGGAGCGATGTTCGGCGATGATGCGGACGAGTTTATTGCCGCTGCGAATCATTACGGCGCAAAGTCAAAAAAGCTTGCGATGCATTATGCAACGGATTTGGGTTTTGAATATTTATCCGCATGCGACAAGAGCAGCTTTGAAGAGGGTTTGAAAAAATTTATTGATCTCGGTTATACGGATAAACCGATGGTCTTCGAAGTCTTTCTCAACTGGGAAGATGAGAGCAATGCGCTCAATATTATACGCAACACAGTGGTTGACGCAGATTTAGAGATAAGACAAAAAGTAAAAGGACTGATAAAAGGGATAATCGGTCAAGGCGGAGTGGATACCATTAAAAAAATAACCGGAAGGAAGTGACACTGTTGGGATTTGCGACATATTTAAAGCGCGGAATAAGATATGTGCTCAAAGGTGTGCCCGAAAATAAGCTTACCGTGAATATTCGGACAGTTGAACCGGGAGATTTACTTAGAAACAGAAATATTATTGTTACAGGCGGAGGACGCGGACTCGGCTATTACATTGCGCAAAGGTGTGTTGCGGAAGGCGCAAAGGTTCTTATCACGGGAAGAGAAGAGGCAACACTGAAAGCCGCGGCGGACAAGCTGGGAAACCATGCGATGTATACCGTGTTTGATGTGCGCGATATCTCCGATATAGATGCGTTTATCCTCAGAGCGTCCGAGCTTTTCAACGGCGAGAAAATAGATTCCCTTGTCAGCAATGCCGGTGTTTCTCTGCATGAGGGCAATTTCAGAAACGTTACCGAGGAAGGCTGGGATGCGCAGATGGATACCAATCTTAAAGGTAACTACTTTCTGGTAAGCAAATTTATTCAGTATCTTGAAAGTCACGATGATCCCTCCGGTAATATTGTGGTTATGACATCGGAACGCGCCAAGCGATCGGACGATATTCCTTACGGGCTTACAAAAGTCGCAACATCAAGCTTTGTTCAGTGTCTTGCGTCAAAGGTTATAGAAGAAGGAATTCGGATAAACGGAGTCGGACCCGGCGTTACCGCTTCGGATATGACCGGGTATTCGCGCGACGGTAATTTGTACGCGGATTTTCAAGCAGGCAATAGAATCTTTTTGCCGGAGGAAGTTGCCGAAGTTGTTAATTTCCTTTTAAGTGACGTTTCAAATTGTATAAGCGGCGAAATAATCACTTGCGACCAAGGCAGATATATAAGCCGTTGGTAACGGAAAGAGCAGCGCGGTCAGGAGAAAATACGGCTGTCTGAAAGGTGAACGAGCATAAGATGAAGCTTGACAGATCAAAAAATACCGCGCGCAACATGGCTTTCGGCGTTGTGGCGAAGATATATAATCTGCTCTTGCCGTTCGTCATGCGCACGCTGCTCATATATACACTCGGCATGGCTTATACGGGGCTCAACAGCCTGTTTACCTCCATACTGTCGGTGCTGAGCCTTGCGGAGCTCGGAGTCGGCTCGGCGATGACATTCAGTATGTATAAGCCGATAGCCGAGGATGACACCGCGACCGTCTGCGCACTCATGCAGCTTTACAAGATATATTACCGCGTCATAGGGCTGGTTATTCTCGTCGTCGGCGCGGCGATAACTCCCGCTATGCCGTTCTTTATCAAAAGAGACGTGCCCGCGGATATAAATATCTATATTCTTTATGCGATAAATCTTCTGATAACCGTTTTGTCATATTGGCTGTTTGCATATAAAAACTGCATTTTATATGCTCATCAGCGCAACGATATCGGCGACAAGATAGGGCTTGCCGTCAATACCGTTAAATACGGACTTCAGGCAGTAGTGCTCATAGCGTTTAAAAATTACTATGCGTATATAATCGTGGCGCTCATGCTCGGAGTCGTCTCCAATGTGGTGACTGCCGCAGTCTGCGACAGGCTGTACCCGCAGTACAAGGCAAAGGGAAAGCTCCCGAAAGAGCAGGTTCAGATAATCAACCGCCGCGTGCGTGATTTGTTCACCCTGAAGATAGGCTCGATAGTTATAGAGTCGTCCGACACCATTGTTATATCTATTTTCTTAGGTCTTACCGCACTTGCACGGTATCAGAACTATTTCTTTATATTTTCTTCGGTATTCGGCTTCGTGTCCCTTATCACAAGCTCGGCTCTCGCGGGAATCGGCAACAGCCTTGTTACCGAGAGCGGCGAAAAGAATTTCAACGACCTGAAGAAGTTTGCGTTCATACTTTCGTGGATGTCGTGCTTCAGCGTCTGCTGCCTCGCGTGTATGTATCAGCCGTTTATCGAGCTTTGGGTGAAGAAGGAAAACCTTTTGCCGTACGGCATGGTGATACTGTTCTGTGTCTACTTCTTCATAAAGCAGATGAATTCTCTGCTCAACCTTTATAAAGACGCCGCCGGCATTTGGCACGAGGACAGGTTCAGACCCTTAGTGACCTCCGCCGTAAACGTCATAATGAATGTCATAATGGTTCAGTTCTGGGGACTGTACGGAATCATACTTTCGACGGTGCTCAGCGTGCTGACGGTCAGCCTGCCGTGGCTCTTTCACAACCTGTTTACTACGGTTTTCCGCAGCGGACGCAGGGAGCTGTTCCTGAAAATTTCGGCATACGGCGCAGTGTCCGCAGTTTCCTGCGCGATATGCATCGGCATAAGCCGTTTTGTCTCTTTCGATTCGCTTATCCTGACCTTGGCGCTCAGACTCGTCATATGCACGGTTATATCAAACGTCAACTTCCTCGGAATTTTCTTCAGGAGCGGCGAATTCAAGTCCACTGCCGCAGCAGTAAATTCGGTGACCAAGGGCAAAATAAAATTCCTCAAAAAACTCATGTGAGGATTTAACGAGTAAAAAAACAGCATTAAACTGCTGATTGGAGGTGCAATATGCACGCATATCTGATAATAGCGCACGAACAGTTCGATTTGCTCGAGAGCCTTCTCAAATGTATCGACGATGCGCGCAACGACATCTACATACACATCGACTCCCGCTCCGAGCTTGATATCGGGAGGATTGAAAAGGTTTTGCGGAATTCCCGCGTCGAGTTCGTCCCGCGCATACATATAAGATGGGGCGGCTTTGATATGGTCAGATGCGAATATATGCTTTTGGAGGCGGCGTTCGAGAACGGGCATGAATACGAATATGTTCATCTGATCTCCGGAGCGGATCTGCCGCTTAAAAACCAGGATGAGATACACCGCTATTTCGATGCCCATAAGGGCGAGGAGTTTGTCCATTTCGGCGCTCCCGAGCCCACGGAAAAAGAGCTACAGCGCGTCAGATATTATCATTTCGCCTCCGGCAGAAGAAACCTCTTCAATCGCTTTATCACAAAGGCGGAGACGGTTATCGGGCGTATGCTCGGAATCAACAGGATAAAGGGCAAGAAGATACAGCGCGGCTCGCAGTGGTTCAGCGTGACGGGCGAGTTTGCAAAATATCTTATTTCTCAAAAGTCTTTTGTCTTTAAACAGTTTAAGCACACATTTATCCCGGATGAATTTTTTGTTCAGACGGTTATGATAAATTCGGATTTCGCAAAGAATCTGCACAGCAAGAAGTTCGACAACGACCACAGGGCGTGTATGCGATATATCGACTGGACGCGCGGTCACCCGTTTGTGTTCACATCGGGGGACTACGACGAGCTGATGAACTCCGGCTGTCTCTTCGCCAGAAAATTCAGCATTTCTCAGGATGATAAAATTGTCAAAAAGATAACCTCGACCGTTCTTAACGGCTGAAAACGGAGGATATAAGTGAAAAAGCTTTACGAAGATTATATTTTTCTTGTCCGTACCGCGCTTGAAGGCTCGCGGGCCGATGATTTCGGCGGCGATTTTGAAGCGCTTTTGGGCATTGCGCGCGAACACAATATGACGAATATTTTGTGGTATGCCCTGCGTAAAAACAGAAGTGTTCCCACGCATATCGTAACGGAACTGCAGAGCAGCCACAATATGCTGCTGTTCAAGTGCGCCAATCAGAAGATGACGCGCGGCGAGCTTGAAGGACTGCTGTCGTCCGCAGGAATAAAGCATATGTTTTTAAAAGGCGCCGATGTCGCGCAGCTCTATCCGTCCGAGGATATGCGCGAGATGGCGGACATAGACGTCTATGCCGATCTCGACAGCCACGAGAATGTAAAAGAAGTTCTTTTACGGGCGGGCTACAGCTTCGAGGGGCATAAGGGGCACCACGATGTTTTTCACCGCGACCCGTTTATCTCGGTTGAGGTGCATGAATCCGTGCTCGACAAGCAGCGTGAGACGGGGCTTGACGCGTATTTTGCGTCGCCGTGGGAGCTCGCTCAAGGCAGCGGCTTCGAATACCGCTTCGACCCGAGCGACAACTACATCTTTCTCATGGGACACCTCTTCGGGCATTTTCATCAGGGCGGCGTCGGAGTCAGATTCTTCGCGGATATGGCGCTCTATATGAAAAAATACGGTGACGAGCTTGATTGGGTTAAGATAGACTCCGTCTTTGAACGCTTCGGGCTGAGTGAAGTAATGCATAACCTGAAGGCTCTCGCCCTCCACTGGTTCGGCGACGAGCCGGAGAGCGACCTGCTCGACGAGATGGGCGAATATGTCTTTGAGTCCGGGAGCTACGGTAAGACCGCCCATATGGTCATGTACCTTGCCAATGAGGACGGGAAAAATTCATTTTCCGCAGCAGTCAAAAGAAAGCTCTTTATCTCTCCCTCGGAGATGCGCCGCCGCAGCAGAGCGGTTGACAGATGTCCGCTGCTTCTGCCGTTCGCGTATCTTGTGCGTGCGGTGAAAATAGTGTTCACCCGGTTCCGCGAATTTCGTGCATGGATGCGCGGAGTGAAGGCTGCAGACAGCGAAGCTGTCAAAAAATATAAGGAAATGATGCGTCGTTTTGGAGTAAATTAAGAAAAAAATAAAATAACTTGATAAACGGCGCTGTGATATGTATAATTATAATGTTAGATATCTACGACCTTGAGAGGGGATTGTAATGGAAAAACTTAAGACTTTTGATGTTGATCTCAAACGCTTGTTCTTTGAAGTGCTCAAAAGACTTTGGCTGATACTGCTCGTCGGCATTATCTGCGGAGCGGGTGCGTTCGCTTATGCCAAATTCTTTATCACTCCGCAGTATAAGGCGACTGCGACCATCTATATCCAGAACTACACGGGCGAGAACGACGAAAAAATATACTCGTCCGACCTCAGCGCGTCCCAGAACCTCGTCACTACATATCAGGGACTGCTCACGAGCGACAACGTTCTCAACAGAGTCAAGGAAAAGCTCGGTGAAAATTACAGCGTCGATGCCATACGCGCGTCGTTTACCGCCGAAGCGGTTGAGGATACACCCATACTTAAAATATCCGTCAGCGATCATGACCCCGAGGAGGCCGCAAAGATAGTCAACGAGATAGCCAAGGTTGCCCCGGACGCTATCATGAACCTCGTTGAAGGAAGCTCGGTCAAGGTCGTCGATCTCTCGCGGGTGCCCACGGGAATATCCTATCCCTCCTATAAAAAGGTGGCTGCTATCGGCTGTGTTATAGGCGCGGGATTAACCCTTGCGATAATAGTTCTTCTTGTTCTCTTCAACTCCTATATCGAGGGAGAAGAGGATATAACAAAGCTTTTCGATGCGCCCGTTATCGGAAAGATACCTGACTTTACCCTCTATGACGATAAAGGCGAAAGAAAGAAAGCTATTTTTTCAAAGAAGGGGGGCGCGTCTAAATGAAGCTTATCAGAAGAAAGAATAAAGTAAGCAGCCATCATTCTCCGTCCCAGCGCAAATACATCCTCGGCGACAATACAAGCTTCATAGTTGACGAGGCATACAACACCCTGCGAAGCAATATTGTTTTCTCCATGCCAGGCAAGGGCTGCAAGGTCGTTGAGTTCACAAGCTGCGGAATGAGCGACGGCAAGAGCATTAACGCACTGAATACCGCGATAACCTTCGCCGAGACAAACGTCAAGGTTCTGCTCATAGACTGCGACCTGCGCCGCCCGAATATAAACAGACTTCTTGCGCGCAAGTCGTCGCCCGGACTTACAAACGTCCTTGTCAATGCCTGTTCGCTTGACGATGCCATTGTCAGAATCGACGATTACAGCCTCGATGTCATATTCTCGGGCTATCTCCCGCCCAACCCCAGCGAGCTGCTGAGCAGCGAAGCTTTTGCGGAGCTTATGGAGACGCTCAAGACAAGATATGACTATATATTCATCGATACTCCGCCCGTTGCGGCCGTTATCGATGCGGCGGTCATCTCTAAGCACACAAACGGCGCCGTTGTCGTCGTCCGCCCGGGAACGACGAAGAAAGAGGAGCTTGTCAACGTTGTAAGCCAGCTTGAGTTCGCCGACGCAAAGGTTGTCGGGTTCGTTCTCAACTGCGTTGACGATGAGCACAGCGGATATTATTACCGCGGAAAGTATAAGTACAACTATACTTACGCCTATGTCCACGGAGCGGAGAACGCAAAAAGCGCCAAAAACACAAAGAGCAGCTCCAGAAGCGAGAATCAAAAATCGAAATAAATCTGTATAGTCTTACAGACGGAACAGGCAAAACGAATAAAAATAAAGGTCATAATCCGCGGTATCAGCCGTGAATTATGACCTTTTTCTTTTTATGCGCTTTTTATTTGCCCTCGTTTTGGAGCTTCTGCATATCCGCGGCGCGGATAGCGGTTCTCATTATCTTGCCGCTGTTGGTCTTGGGCAGTTCCTTGACGAACTCGACAACGCGGGGATATTTATACGGCGCTGTAGCGTGCTTGACGTGGTTTTGTATCTCCTTGACAAGCTCTTCGCTCGGCTCATAGCCCTTTGCGAGCACGATGGTCGCTTTGACGACCTGACCTCTGTCGGGGTGCGGCAGAGCGGTGACGGCGCACTCAAGCACCGACGGATGCTCCATCAGCGCACTCTCGACCTCAAACGGACCTATGCGGTAGCCGGAGCACTTGATAACGTCGTCGTTTCTGCCGACGAACCAATAGTAGCCGTCGCCGTCGCGCCAAGCGGTATCGCCGGTGTTATAATAGCCGAACTTGAAGCTCTTCTCCATCGCGCCGTCGTCCTTCCAGTAGTCGCGGAAGAGCCCCGTCGGATGACCTTTATCTACCCTTATGCAGATAGAGCCGACCATACCGTCCTCGCACTGCACGCCGTTTTCGTCGAGCAGGGCGATATCATAGCCGGGCGCGGGCTTGCCCATTGAGCCGGGCTTTATCTCGACCCACGGATAGTTTGCAAGCAGAACGGAGGATTCGCTCTGGCCGAAGCCCTCGTAGATTCTCATGCCCGTCAGCCTCTCTATCTGGTGAAAAACTTCGGGATTGAGCGGTTCGCCCGCGAGGCAGGCGTGCTCGATATAGCTGAAATCGTACTTTGAAAGATCCTCTTTTATCAAAAAGCGGTATATCGTCGCGGGAGCGCAGAAGGTGCTCGGGCGGATGCGCTCCATGGCTTCGATCATATCTATCGGGTGGAACTTCTCCGTGTCGTATGCGCCGACAGCCGCGCCGCATATCCACTGGCCGTATATCTTGCCCCATGCGAACTTTGCCCAGCCGGAGTCGGTCTGGGTCATATGTATCTTGTTCTCCTTGACGCACTGCCAATATCTCGCGGTCGTTATCTGGCCTAATGCGGAGGAGTAATCGTGGCGCACCATCTTTGGCATTCCGCTTGTGCCGGAGGAGAAGTAGAGCAGAGCCGTGTCTGTGACGACAGTTCTCTTCTCGGGGTCGGTCGGGCGCTCGAACTCCGTGGAATAGCCGCCGATAACGGAGCGGTAATCTATCGCGCCGTCAACGGGCTTGTCGCCGACGGTGACATAATATTCGAGATTCGGGCACTCGGGCAGGGAGTCGCGGACGTGCTGAACAACATCGTCGTCGCCGACGGTTATGAGCATTTTAACGCCCGCCGCATTTATGCGGTAGACATAGTCCTTCTTCATCAGCTGGAACGATGCGGGGATGACCGTTGCGCCGATTTTATGCAGCGCGGTTATAATAAACCAGACCTCGGGGCGCTGTTTCAGGACGAGCATAACTATGTCGCCTTTCTTTATTCCCTGGTCGAGCAGGAAGTTTGCAGCCCTGTTGCTGTTGTCTTTTACGTCTTTAAAAGTGTATCGCGCCATGTCGCCCGCGTCGTTGGTCCAGACGAGGGCGAGCTTTTCAGGCTCGATATCCGCCCATGCGTCAACAACGTCGAAGCCGAAGTTGAAATCGTCGGGCACGTTTATTTTGAAGTTCTGCTTCATGTCCTCGTAGCTGTCAAAATCGTATCGGGGACAAAAGCGTTTGATTATATCATCCATTGTTGTTTTCCTTTCGGGAGTATCGCAGATTATTCGTTGATAACGGTCAGGAATCTCGTCCTGCCGTCAACCGCCGCCTGACCGTGCGGGAGGTTCGGGTCAAAATAGATAGCGTCGCCCTCGCCGAGTATAAACGAGTTCTTGCCGACGGTTATCTTTACCTTGCCCTCGAGGACAAGGTTGAACTCCTGCCCGGAATGCATGACGAGCGCGGGCTCGGGCTCCTGCTCCTCGAGCGTGACGAGCATGGGCTCCATTTGGCGGTTCTTGAAATTAAATGCGAGGCTCTCGATATAATAGCCGGCATATCTGTCAACGCGGACTCCGTCGCCGCGCCTGACGATAGTGTAACTGTCCATTCTCGGGGACTCGCCGGTCATTAATACGGTGCAGTCCGTGCCGAGCACAGCCGCTATGGCATAGAGCGCGCTTATCGGGATATCCTTTTCGCCCGACTCGTATTTCTCATACTCGTCGTAGGAAATATTCAGCTTCTCCGCCATCTCGGCAGTCGATATTTCAAGGATTTCGCGAAGCTCCTTTATTCTTTTGGGTATCTGCAAAAGCTCTTCGTTCATTTTGTCCCTTCCTTTCCGTATATTCGCAGTCTTTTATACAAATAATACTCTACTATTTTACTCTACATATATCTGTTTTTCAAGTACACAGATATAAAATATGAGCATAAAAATAATTGCGTTTTTGTTGTTTTTACAATAGAAAAGCGTATGCTTATATGCTATAATATAAAACTGAAAACGAAGCGAGGAGGATCGGTATGAAAAATATAACCGAAGATATAAAATATATCGGAGTCAACGATCACGTTATCGACCTGTTTGAGAGCCAATACGCGGTGCCCAACGGCATGGCGTACAACTCATATGTTATTCTCGATGAAAAAATTGCCGTTTTCGATACTACGGACAGCCGTTTCACCGACGAATGGCTCGGTAATCTCGAAGCCGCTCTCGACGGCAGGAAGCCCGATTATCTCATAATCCAACACGTTGAGCCCGACCATTCCTCGGGCATCGCTGCGTTTGCCGAGGCCTATCCCGAGGCGGTCATAGTCGGCAACGACAAGACCTTCACTATGATAAACAACTTCTACGGCGGGGATTTTATCAAAAATTCCCTCTCCGTCAAGAACGGCGACACGCTCTCCCTGGGCAGGCATGAGCTGAGCTTTATCCTTGCGCCTATGGTCCACTGGCCCGAGGTCATGATGACCTATGACGCTGAGGACAAGGTGTTTTTCTCCGCCGACGCGTTCGGTAAGTTCGGAGCGCTCGACACGGACGAGGATTGGGCTTGCGAGGCGAGAAGATACTATTTCGGCATCGTCGGAAAATACGGCGGGCCGGTTCAGACGCTGCTCAAGAAGGCTGCCGCTCTCGATATCGCCGTGATATGCCCGCTCCACGGCCCTGCGCTCACCGAGAACATCGGCTATTATCTGAATCTCTATGACATCTGGTCATCCTACGGCGTCGAGAGCGAGGGCGTCTGCATAGCCTATACGTCCGTCTACGGCAACACGAAAAAGGCCGTAGAATATCTCGCCGAGCAGCTCAGGGCGAACGGCTGTCCGAAGGTGGCGATAAACGACCTGGCCCGCTGCGACATGGCTGAGGCTGTCGAGGACGCGTTCCGCTACGGAAAGCTCGTGCTGGCGACGACCACCTACAACGGCGGTATATTCCCGTTCATGCGCGAGTTTATCGACCATCTGACCGAGCGCGGATATCAGAAGCGCACCGTGGCGTTCATAGAGAACGGCTCATGGGCTCCGACTGCCGCGAGGAACATGGCGAAGATGCTTGAAAACAGCAAGAATATCGAGCAGGTCGGCACGGCGACTATTCGTTCCGCAATGACCGACGAGAACAAAGCTCAGCTCGACGAAATTGCAAAGAAGCTCGCATAACAGCAGAATAGAAAGAACTGCCGAGCCCGTAAAAAGGCTTCGGCAGTTTTTATTTTAATATAGACCCGAGCTTGCAAAACACGTCTTTCGTCTCCGGCAGGAACGGGACAAGCTGAAAATCATGGAACAGCCCGTCGTATTTAAAGAGCTTCGCGTCTATGCCGGCTGAAAGGGCATTTGCAAAAGCCGTGTCGGTGTCGCTCTCTCCGACCTCTGCCGTTCCGCAGAAAAACACAGTCGGCGGAAAGCCCGAAAAGTCGGCAAACGAGACGGAGAGATACGGGTCCGAAAGGTCATGCTCTCCGGCATACTTCGGGCGGCGCCTGAAATATGCTTCATGTTCGTGAAAGCTCTCCTTCTTCGCTATGCCGTAAAACGGGTCGCTGTGGCAGTTGCGCTCATAGGATTCGCCGCAGGCCGTCATATCGCCCCAGAGCGAAAAGCAGACGAGCTTTTTCGGCATCGGTCTGCCGGAATCCCGAAGCTTTTGCGCGAGGGCGAGCACTAAATTTGCGCCGCTGCTGTCTCCGACGGCTATAACATTTTCGGGCTTTACGCCCTGCGACATCAGCATATCCCACGCTGACATTACGTCATCGAGCTGCGAGGGAAAAATATATTCGGGCATAATTCTGTAGTCGACGCTGTATACGGCGGCCCCGCCCGCGGTGCGACTGTATTTCAGCGCAAGGCGGCGGTAGAGGTCGATAAGCTTTATTTTGAAGCTCCCGCCGTGAATATGAAAAATCACGGTATCCGTTCCCGCATTTTCGGGAACGAGACTTTCCACAAAGCATTCGCCGCATGGCGTGCGGGTCAGGGTGCAGCCCCGTGGCGGCCTAAATCTGCTGCGGCTGTTCTCGGTCGCAGCACCCGCGTTTGCGCTCATGTTTTCGTTTTTTATGAAGCGCGAATGGAACAATGCGCTCAAAACGGCGCTCATTATTTTTGCGGTAACGGAAGCCACGCTCACACTTCCTTTTCGAGCACGACGTTCATGTTTTTGACGAGCGGATTCATGATAAACGGGATGAGCGTGCCCGCCTTTATGAAGCAGTAGACCTCGTTCCACAGCCCGTAAAACGCAAGCTTTTGCTCCGCCTTTTCGCTCGCACCGTACTTTTTGAGATAAGTGTCGCAGAGAAAGAAACGCTTTCCACTGAGATTGTTGAACTGAAATAAATCATATTCGCGGTCAGCATACATGGAGTTGAGCGGATCGATAAAGCCCGTTATCTCAAGTCCCTTGCCGACCATTATGTTGCCGACATTCAGGTCGCCGTGTATGAGACAGGCGTCGGAGACGGGCTGAGAGAATATACTTGAAAACCTGTCCCTCGCGCGGGTCATGGCCGAGACGATCTCGGCGGACAGCTGCCCGTTTTCCGAGAGCTTTTTTGCGGCAGAGTAGACCTCCTCCATGAACGGCTCATAGCACTCGCGCCACGACGAAAAGCAGGGCTTCACCGTGTCGCCGAATTTGTCGCTGCGGCACTCGTGTATATCATGGAGCGCGTCGGTCACTCTGTCGGCAAAGTCAAGCCGTGCGCTCTTTGCATACAGGAGCTTGCCGAATGACATAAAGAGCGTTTTGCCCTCGATTTTATCCATAATATAGCAGTCGAACGGTATGTCACCGTCGGCGCAGCGGGAACAGAGAACTTTAGGCATACGCACACCGCAATTTTCGGACAGAAGCCGCAAATCGTGAGTCTCTTTGCCGAGCATTCCGTCGGCGCGCAGGAACTTTACGACCGCCTCGCCGCCGTCGCGGAGAGTCACGCCGACAGCCGTCCCGAACGAGCCGCCGCCGAGATTTTTTGTTTTTACGCCGCTTTTGCCGAGTCCCTCTTTGCAGACGGCGAGCGCATATTCCGCCGCCTTTTCGCGCTCAAGGGTTTTCGGGGTTACTCTTTCGACATTCATAACACCGCTCCGTTTCGTATTTATTCAATACAGATTCTATCAAATTTCAAGCAGATATAAAATATCCCGGGGACGCTTTTTTCTATCCCCGGGAAACTTTATTCGGTCATTTTTCTGTATGCGCTCGGCGTCATGCCGTAGAAAGCAAAGAACTGCTTATATAACCCCGACGAATTTGTATACCCCGCCTCGCGGGCTATGTCGTCTATTGAGAGCTCTGTCCCGTTCATAAGCCGAACCGCTTTTTGCAGCTTGTATGACAGGAGCAGCTCCGAAAATCCCGAGCCGAGGCGGTCTTTTATCATTCGCCCCGCATATTTTGTGCTGTAACCGAGCGCTGCGGCAAAGCCTTTCAAAGACGCGGAGCCGATATTCTCGTCAAAATAGCGGTCAAGCTCATCTGCAAGCTGCTTGTCGAAGCTCTCCGCGGAGCGCAGAAGCTCAATGAACAAAAGCGAGAGACAGCTCTCGATCGCGCGCTCCGAATATTCCGCGCCGCCGTAGTATTCGCCGAGCAGACGCATGACAAGAAAATTCACCCGCTCCGACGTTCTGTCAAACACTGTCAGCTCATCGCCCAATTCCAAGCCCTCGGCGCATTTTTTAAACAGCTCTTTCGGGATAACCGTTTTTATTATATTATCCCCCTTGCGGCTCTTTTCGAGCGAATGCACCGTGCCGGGCGGAAAGAGACACGCCTGACCTTTTTTGAGCGTCAGGCTTCGCTCGGGGTTTTTGAAATGCTGAACGCACTCGCCCGACAGAATATATATGAACTCGTAGAACGAATGCCCGTGATAATACGGACGCTGGCAGGCGGTGTGCTTTCGCATATGAAATTTTTCGGATTTTCTCGTCGGGATGAACAGCTGCCCGTCCGCACCGAGAGTTTCGAATGTAGCCTCGTCAAAGCCCACCGAAATTATTTTGTCCGCCTCTTCAAACTCCTCGGCAATCATGTGCCTTACGGCCTCCTCCGAGAGCGCGGTGTTATAATCCTCGCGCTCATGGAGGTCGAGAAGTCGGGAGAATCCGCTGTTCGTCATAGAATCACACCCTGTCTAAGGTTCGTTTACTCAACTTATAAAAACTCCGCTATGGTTGCGAGAAACACTTCCCCGTAGCGAATGGCTTTTCTTTGACCGACTCCGGAGACCTCCATGAATTCGTCCCGGGTTTTCGGCTTTATGCGGCACATATCCATAAGCGTTGCGTCGCTGAAAACGACATACGCCGGTACGCTCTGTCGCATGGCGAGGCTCCTGCGCAGCTCCTTGAGAGCGATGAGCAGCTTTTCGTCCGCAGGGGACAGAGCCGCACTTTTTGCCGACGAAGCCTTCTTTTTCTGCGGGATTTCGAGCATCATGCGCAAAGTCTCGCTGCCCGTTAAGACGCCGCGGCTTTTCGGCGTGAGTCTCAATATGGGGTATTCGTCGCCCTCGGCTGTCATATATCCGTTTTCGCAGAGGTGTTCGATGATATCGCGCAGCCGCTTTTCGGTGCAGTCCGCCATTATGCCGTAGGTCGATTGGCGGCTGAGCCCGGCAGAAATCAGCCGCTCGTTCTTGCTGCCGCGAAGAACGTCGCAAATGACCTTCTTGCCGTAGCGCTGACCCGTCCGCGCCACGCATGACATTATCTTCTGCGCGTCGACAGTGATATCCGTGTTCTCGTGATTTGAAAGGCAGTTCGAGCATTTGCAGCACCGCTCGGGGCTCTTGTCTTCGAAATATTCAAGTATGAATTTGCGCAGACACTTGTGCGTCGTGCAGTAAAAAGTCATCTTTTTGAGCCGCTCCCTGTCGCGGCGCCTGACCTCCTCTTGCTCGTCCTCGGTGAGATCGGGGTTCGGTTCGGAGTTGTTTATCAAAAACTGATTTGTCCGCACATCCTTTGAGCTGTAAAGAAGAATGCAGTCCGCGTTTCTTCCGTCTCGCCCGGCGCGTCCGGCCTCCTGATAGTAGCTCTCCATATTTTTCGGCATATTGTAGTGGATGACGAACGAGACGTTCGACTTGTCTATGCCCATGCCGAACGCATTTGTGGCAACCATTATCGGCGCACGGTCATAGACAAAATCGTCCTGATTGAGCCTGCGCTCGTCCTCGTCGAGACCCGCGTGGTAGCGCGTCGCGGTGAAGCCGTTTTTGTTCAGCAGCTCGCACACTTCCTCTACGGCCTTTCGCGTCGAGCAGTAGACTATGCCGGACTCGCCCTTACGCTCTTTTATCAGCTTCATAAGCGCTATCGATTTCTTATTCGGATGCATGACCGAGAAGAATAAATTGGGGCGGTCGAAGCCCGTTGCGACAACGAGAGGGGAGCGAAGCTTCAGCAGATTTTTTATATCTTCCCTGACAGTGCCTGTGGCTGTTGCGGTGAACGCGCCGACAACGGGGCGCGAGGGGAGAGACTCGATAAAATCCGGAATTTTAAGATAGCTCGGGCGAAAATCCTGACCCCATTGCGAGACGCAGTGCGCCTCGTCCACAGCGACCATGGATATGCTGAGGCTGCGGCATATTTCGAGAAAGGCGGGCGCACAAAGCCGCTCGGGAGCAACATAAATTATCTTATACTTGCCGTTTTTCGTGTTTTGCAGCACTTTCAGATACTGCGCGTGAGTAAGCGAGCTGTTGATATATGCCGCGGCGACGCCCGACTGGACGAGTGCGCTGACCTGATCCTTCATCAGCGAAATGAGAGGGGAGACGACTACGGTAACGCCCTCGAACATCAGCGCCGGCACCTGATAGCATATCGATTTTCCCGCGCCCGTCGGCATTATGCCCAGAACATCGCGCCCGCCGAGCAGGCTGTCGGTTATCCTGTCCTGTCCCTCGCGAAAGGAATCGTGACCGAAATATTCTTTTAACACGCCGTACTTGTCCCGCACGCGCTCGCCGCCTTCAACCTTGATTTATGACATAATTATACTCCGAACGGCAGAAAACATCAAGGCGATAAATGCCGCAATCGCTTTAAAACGCGCGTCGGCTGCCTGCGGCACTGCGCTTGTCACGGCATAAATTGCGAAAAGAGTGCTTTTGTGCGGATTTTTGTGTAAAAATGAAAAAATTATTTGTCAGCTATTGACATATTTTTTTAAATAATACATAATAAAACTATGAAAAACAACGCAACACTGTGCGGACATCGGTTGCATGTGCTTTTCAGGGGTTTGTTTATTTGATTTGAACGAGGTGCTGTGAAAAAAAGGTGACAGTATGAAGAAATATCTGATTATCAACGCAGATGATTTCGGGATGTGCATGAGCGCAAATGAAGCTGTTGAGTCGCTGTTTCTCAATGGCAGGCTTCGTTCCGCCACGATTATGATGCCCTGCGAGGCATCAACCGCGGCGGTCGGCTTTGCTCTTGCACATCCCGAATTTTCAATCGGGGTGCATCTCACGATGACAAGCGAGTGGGACACATATAAATGGAGACCGCTCACTGACGGCAGGAGTCTTGTCGATGAGAGCGGATTTATGTGGAAAACGACAAAGCAGGTTGAAAAAAACGCAAAGCTTAAAGAGCTGCGAGCCGAAATTTGCGCTCAGGTTGACAGGGCGCTCTCGCTCGGACTCAAGCCGTCGCACCTTGATAATCATATGGGCTCGCTCTACGGCAATCAGACGGGACGGCTTTCGCTGCTCATGATGACGCTTCGCATCTGCGGGAAATACGGCTATCCGTTTCGTCTTTTTATGAAAGCCGACAGGGAGCTCTGCCCGAGGGAGATACCGTGGGCGATATACAGAATCGCGCCCGTTATCACGTCTTTTCTTGCGAAAATAAATCACGTCGTCCTGCCCGATTATTTGCTCTTCCCCGATTGGGGCGAGCCAGGAATCAAGGACAGCTACGAGAAATACCGCGAGCGGATGCTGTATCTTTGGACTCACATTCCGCCGGGAGTGACAGAGACGTTCGTTCATCCGACCAAGGAGAGCGATGAAATAAAAGAAATCACCGAGGATTGGCGGGACAGGGCGTGGGAATATCGTCTTATGGACGACCCCGAAACCGAAAAATATCTGAACGAGCACGGAGTGTATCTTATCAGCTACCGTGAGCTTACGGAAATGAGGCGCAAAAAGAACAGCCACAAAACATAAAATTAAAAAGAAGGGAGCCCTCAGCTATGAGTAACGCAAAAGCACTGAAAAGAATTCCGTCAATATACCGTTTCCGGGGTACTGTTATCTTCTCGATGATAATTTTCCAGTTCATTGAGTATTTTAAGAACCTCGGAGCAGCGGCGAATATTGCTCTCCATGCACCCAAGGAGGACGCGTTCTATATTCTGCCGAATTTTGCGATCGCGGATATTATCGCGCCGATGTTTATTCTTGCAATCGGACTTACCTACATTCCGTCGCTGAAAAGGCGCATTGAGCGCGACGGAAAGAAAAAGGCGAGCATCCACTTTGTCGGACGTTATCTGACCCTTATCGGCATCGGAATGACGATGGACGGGGTGAACGACCTGCTCGGTGGAAAAGATAACCCCATTGAAAAGGTCTGCAAGATTGTCTCTCTGATAGTCGTGGTGCTTCTGCTCCTTTACGGGGTTCTGCGTCTGTTTAAGGCGAAGAAAATAGCCCATTATATCGGAGTTGCGCTCGGAGCGGTCGTAGTTTTATACGGCGTTTTCGGAATAGTTCTCGCGGCCGTCAACGGCGTTATGCTCGTTAGCGGAAAGACCGGAGATTCGTACCATCATTGGATGGTGCTGCACCATATCGGCTTTGCAGGACTTGTGGCGCTGCCGTTTGCTCTGATAGACGGGAAGAGGGCGACGCTCATCCGTTTTATAAGCGCGGCGGTGATCCTTGCGCTTTTCACGCTGTTCCATGAGGCGAGCTTCTCATGGACTCAGTTCCCGAACAATATGGAGCTTGTCGATAAGGTAGCCGACGGCGGAATACTCGGCGGCTTCGCGTGGGGAGCTATGCTTATACTGTATCTTGCATTTTCCGATTTGTACTATAAGGGCAAAAAGCAGTTCGGAATCGCGCTCGGAGTTTTTGCGCTGATAACGGCGGGAATAACCGCAGGCGTATTTGCGACTCTGCCCGCGGGCACAGACACATGGGCGGGAGCCCTGAGCTCGTTCCTGCCGATAAACAAAGGCAGTGTCAGCCCGTCGTATGTCATTATCTCCGCATTCCTTTCTCTCCTGGCGTTCTCGATTTTCGATCTCTTCAACGGCTTTATGCCGAAGTTCGATCCGCTGCGCTGGTGGGGCAAAAACCCGATTCTCATGTACTGCATAGAGTTCGCGGTAATAGGCGGATTGACTGTCGCACTGGAGGATTTCTTTAAGACAGCTTCCGTGCCGGTGTCGGTGCTGATAATCGCGGCGGTAATTGTGGCGTTGACGTCTCTGACTTATGTCCTTGACAAGAAAAATATTATTGTCAAGCTTTAAGCCGACCTTGCTCTGTCGGGACTGTATCAGCCGGTTATAACCGCTGCGGCGCATAATTTGCGCAAAAAACAGAAGAATGCGGCCTTCATTTCTTTAATTTAAACATAAATGTCCTCCGAACGGCAGAAAACAAAAGAAAATCGGCGGTGTCGGGCATCCGATACCGCCGATTTTCGTAATAGCTTTATACTGTTTCAAGGAATGCTTTTGTGAGCATCTTGTTCTTGAGAATACCCTTTGTGCAGTCGCGCAGGGCTGTTCCGAAGCCTATCGGGTCGTTTTTGTAGGCCGGCTTCATTGAGGGGCTGAGCGTAATTTTGCGCACGCTCCAAAGCATACAGAGCAGCTCGTTGTTGCGCGCATATACGGCGAGAACGGGGTCCATATAGCCGTAACCGGTGAGGTTTGTATACGCGTCCGTGATAACCATTCCGTCGAAGCCCCACTCGTTCCTGAGCAGGTCAACGAGCAGCTCGGGTGTGTCGCCGCACCATGTTTTGCCGAGACGGTTAAACGCGCTCATTATGCCCTTTGCGCCGCCCTCCTTGACGGCTATTTCAAACGGCTTGCAATAGATCTCTCTTATTGCCTGCTCATTTGACCGGACATGAATGCCCATTCGTGCGGTCTCCTGGTCGTTGAGAGCAAAATGCTTGACAGTTACTAACAGTATATACAAAAGCAACCGCGTGGGCGGCTGCTTTATGTCTTAGATAGATTATATGAGCTTATTCATGCGACTCGTCTTTTTCGTCGAGTCTTTCACGCAGGGCTTTATTCTCATTTTTCAGCTCTTCGAGCTCATCGAGAATATCGTCGCTGCGGGCGCTGCTTTTGAACGAATGTATGAGCACGGTGACAAATGTAACTACGGTCAAAATATAAGTGGTAGAGACCATCGCATCATTGAAGTCGGTGCCTGGTGCATATTTGATAATCAAGTGAAACATCAACAACACGGCAATCACGATGCGATGGTTATTTTTTGCCATTTCCTCATAGAGATGCCTCTCTTTTTTTAAAAACTCTGTAGAGTAATCACATTTCAAAGGACAATAATAGTCTTTATGGGATGTAGTAAAATCTTTTTTATAATAAAATTCTTTATTACTTGTGTTTTTTATGTATTGTACTCATAATAGCTTCAGTTGAATTTTGTCACCTCCATATGGCAATTGTAACTATCAACATAAGAATACCATTTAAACAAATAAAGGTCAAAGTTTTTATCAAATATTTTCTAAATTTGTAATTATACACAAAAACACAGCGAACGTATTGTGCAATATAGCAAAAAAGGCAGCCTTTCGACAGCCTTTTGCTAAATCTGATTTATTCCGCGACTTTCAGTGTCAGCTCAAGTATGCGCTTGACGCTTGCTTCAAGGTCGGCGCGGGTTATCTTGCCGCTTTCAAACGCCGCTTTCAGCTCCTCGGGCTCGCCGTCGCCCATCTTGATGTCATTGCCGGCGAGGACCTCGTCGGAGTGGCTGCTGTGAACGCCCCAGTCGGTCGTGACGGCGCCCCTGAAGCCCCATTCGTTGCGGAGCAGCTCGGTGAGCAGCTCATAGCTTACCGAGGTGTGGGCGCCGTTGATGAGATTGTAGGAGGACATGATTGTCCACGGGTCTGCCTCTCTGACGCATATCTCGAAGCCGCGCAGATAAATCTCCCTGAGCGCACGCTCGGAGACTCGGGAATCGCATTCAAAGCGGTTCGATTCCCTGTTGTTGCAGGCGAAGTGCTTGACCGATGCGGCTATCTTCTGCGACTGGATGCCGCGCACATCGGCGGCGCAGCACTTACCGGCGAGCAGGGGATCCTCGGAGAAATATTCGAAGTTTCGCCCGCACAGGGGATTGCGGTGGATGTTCATGGCGGGTGCGAGCCATACGCCTAAGTTGTTCTCGCGCAGCTCCGCGCCGCCCGCAGCTCCGATTTCTTCTATAAGCTCGGTGTTCCAGGTGCAGGCCAAGAGCGTTGCGCACGGCCATGCGGTGGTGGGCACGCCCGTTGAAGCGTTGAGGCGCAGACCCGCGGGTCCGTCGGCAGTCGGGAGGGGCGGCACGTTGAGCCGCCTCATTCCGCCGAATGCGCCGGTGTTGCAGACTCCGGGCTGATTCTGGTGCCCGCCGACAAAGTCGATAAGCTCGTCTACGGTGAACTGCTTTATAAATTCGTCGAGCGTTATCGTCTCGCCGACTTCGTCGAATTTCACCGTCTCGGCGGGGGTTTTTGCTTCTATCTCCGCGTGAGTGCCGCGACTGCGGACAGGCTCGCCCGTCGGGAGGCTTTCAAAGCTTCCGTCCGAGAGCAGACGCTTTTCGAGCTTTGTTGGTCTGCAAAGGGACTTTGATTCTTTTATAATTATGTAATCGTTTAAAACGAACTCGTATTTGAGTTTTTCCGTCGCCCTGACGGAGGCTCCGAGGTGGAACGAATATGCGCCCTTTTCGAGCACGAACGCGGATTTCTTTATTTTGCCCAAATCGTCGAAGCTCGCCATGTCGCTTATATCGAAGCTCAGCGCGAGGGACTCCGACTCGCCTGGGGAGAGGAGCTTCGTCTTTTTGAACGCGGCGAGCTCTCTTGCGGGCTTGCCGAGCTTGCCCTGCGGCGCGCTGTAATATAGCTCGACCACTTCTTTGCCGGGCACCTTGCCGACGTTTCTCACCGTCACCGCGGCGACTATTTTTCCGTCGCTCTCGCCGCAGAATGCGCCGCTGAACTCGAAGTCGGTATAGGACAGACCGAAGCCGAACGGGTAGCGCACCTTTTCGGCGGCGCCGGGCACGGTCTCAAAATAGCGGTAGCCGACATATATATCGTCAAAGTAGTCGAGATGCTCAAAGCCGGTCAAAAATTCCTGCGCGTTCTGATATGCGTCGTAGGAGACGGGGATAGTGTCGGCAAGTCTGCCGGAGGGGTTGACATCGCCGCAGATGATGTCCGCAGTCGCCGTGCCGCCCTCGAGACCGCCCTGCCAGCCGAAAATTATCGCGCCGACTTTTTCGTTCTCCGCAAAATACTCACAGTCTACTACTGCGCCGGAGTTCAGGACTATAACCGTGTTCGGAAAAGCGGCGGTGACGCGGTCGATGAGGCTCTTTTCCGTGTTCGAAAGATAGTAGTCGCCGGGTATGGCCTTTCTGTCAACGCCCTCCGCGGAGAAGCGGCTGAGAGTTATTATTGCAATATCCGCATTTGCGGCGGCCTCGGCTATCAGCTCGTCAGGCATATGCGCCTCGGCAACGTGCATACTCGCGAAGGTGTCGTAGATTATGTCGTCTTTTTCCTTGCAGAAGGACATGGCGTTGACCCTGTCCCATATCTTCTCTATCTGGGCGCGGGTCGGGATGCGTTTGCCTGCCTCCTTGACGTATTCCTTGTAGAACTCGGCGGTCGGCTTAAAGACGCTGACCTTGCCCTCGTCCTCTTTCAACTTGAAGCCGTCGTAGATGTTGCGGGTATAGGCGCAGAAAACGTCGCCGCTTCCGCCGCCGCCCTTTATGTATTCTACGGTCGCCTTGCCGAAGAGCGCAACTCTTGTCCCGCGCTTTAGCGGCAGAGTTCCGCCCTCGTTTTTGAGCAGCACCATGCCCTCGCCGGCGGCTCTCCTTGAGAGCTCGGCGTGCTCGGGTGAGCCCGTGACCTTTCGGCCGTCAACGCCCAGCGGTAGGCAGGGCTGATATCTGAATCTCGCATACTTGTCCATAGCTTTTCCGTCCTTTTATGTAAATTTAATTCAGCTCGTCTTGTGCTGTGCGGTCAAAGAAAAAACACTCCGACTCATACGAATCCGGGATATTCTCGTCGATGACTATCAGTCTGCCGCCGTGACTGTCTCCGTAGGAGTGATAGCCCGCGCTTGGGGATTGAACGAGCCTTATCCCGTCGACCTTTGCGGTGAAGGTGTTTATATGGTCATGTCCGAAGAAGGCGGCGACGATGTCGCCCGTTTTCTTCCAGCTTTCAAATTCTTCGCCGTTTTCGAGCGGCGGGCAGGGGGACTCGCGGAGCACGCCGTCTAGCAGAGCGCCGTCCGGGACGGAGTAGCGCCGAGCGCCGAGAGAAAATTCGCCGTTCGGGTCTTTTTTCAAGGCGTCGTATTCCTGAATGACGGGGATATGCTGAAACAGCAGAGCGGGCACGGCCTTTCCGCCGTTTTGAGCCTTCAGCTCGGCGGCGCGTCTCTCGTACCACTCTATCTGGTCTCTTTTCACATATCCGTATCCCGCGTCCTTTATAATATTGAAATCACCGTCTCTGATATAGTCGCCCGAGTCGATGCACCAGATGTTCCATGCCGTGCGGCTGCCGTCGGAGGAGAGAACGGGCAGGCTGCAATTCGCGCAGCCGGAAACATCCTCGTCGTTCATCGTGCTCCTGAAATTTTCATATTCGGCATATATACAAATCTGATTTTCCTTTGCGAGGAAAGGCAGCTGCGGCTGAGCCTCGGCGTCGTGGTTGCCGAAAACTATGGCGAGCGGGATGTTTTTCTCCGCTATCGGCGCGACTATCTTTTTGATGGTCTTATACATATATTCATATGTGAACTCCTGCCAGTAGCCGCTGATATTGTCGCCGCCGAAAACCACGAGGTCGGGACGGGCGAGTTCAATGCATCGGCGGATTAATTTCAGTGTATTTTCGCTCTTTTTTTCGGGAATCCGCCTGTCCTCGTCGTCGTCCATCTCGGGGTCTACCTCGTGGATGTCCGTAAGGTGCAGAATGCGGAATTTTCCGTCCGCGCCGAAGCGCAGGGGAGCCTGCCTTTCTCTTATGTATTTCTTTGAATCCGGCAGTCCTTTTGCCATAACGATTCCTCCGATGTTTGATATTGAAATTATATACTCGTTCGGACACAGTGTCAATATTCTTGTTACATTTTCGCAAAAACCGTTAGTCACTATGCATAATTTAAAAAGCCTGATTTTGTCAAATGTGTATATTGCGAAAGGCAAGTACGGGTGATATAATCTAATTAATAACGAGGGTTTTTTAATTAGCGAATGAGGGGCGCAATTCATTGAACAAGACAGTTGATTCATCAATAGTCAAGCTGACTAATTACCGTTCGGTTTGGGGCTATATACATAAGAATAAGCAGGCGACTATTCCGCAGATATCAAAGGACATAGGCCTCAGCCTGCCGACGGTTACCCGCGCCGTCGATTACGGTGTCGCAGAGGGCATTATCGAACCGGACGGAGTTATTGGCGCGGAGCGCGGCCGCAAGGCGCAGGTCTATAAGCTGCATGCCGACTATATGCATTTTTTGCTCATCTATCTTGACGCGGATGTTCTTTCATACAGAATCCACGATTTCAGAAGCCGTACTATAGGCAGCGGAAATATGCCGGTGAATGATAAAAATGTACTCTCCGCTCTCGAGAAAATTATCGAATGCAGTGCAGCTTCCGACCCGTTGCTTTCAATAGTATCGATAGCTGTTTCGGGTGTTGTTTGTAAGGGCGTTGTTAAGGATTCTGCGGCATTTCCGTCGCTTGGCGGGATGGATCTTTCAAAGCACATAAACCGCAAGTTCGGCATGACTGCGCTTGTGGATAACGATCTTCATGCGGCTTCGAATGTGGCGCGGATATTTTCCGATTATAAAAACGATGTCAATGTTCTTTTTGCTTTCGGAAAACGTAAAAGCGGTGCCGGAATAATCGTCAACGGCGATGTGCTCTGCGGAGCGGCGGGCGCTGCCGGCGAGGTTGTAAATATCCCGGTGCATACTCCGGATATCGAATCCGAGCGCGTGGCTTTCTGCAGCGAAAGACTCCAGGCGATAATCGCACTGCTTAATCCCAAGAGGGTCATTATTTACGAGCTTGACGAGGAAATGGGCGCGGACAAGCTCATATCGCTTATCAAAGAGAAGCTGAAGGCTTATCTCTTGCCTGAGTTCAAGCTGGGGCGCGATTTCTTTGAGGATTGCTTCAGGGGACTCAGCATTATGTGCGAGCTTGAGATAAAGCGAAGTCTCCGTGAAAGACTTGATTTTTAATGATGAAAATATAAGGGGAATTTTTGAGATTCCCCTTATGATCAGGAAAATTAATAACGCACCTTTAAGATATTACTTTACTTATTTGTGAATATAGTGTATGATATCCAAAGCAACTCCGTTTATCTTGTGAATTATGCTGTGCTATATCGGAGTTGCACATTAAAACTAAATTTATAACTTAACGTTATAATATAAATTGCCGCAAAGGCTGAGGCCTACAACAAGGCTTACGCCGCAGAGTATACCTACAAGGGCAACCTCTATATAGAGGCTCTCGAGTGGCTTGCATCCGCGGAATCCTCGTTCCCGTGTTCAATCTTATCGACGCTATCGCCTCCGCGGAGTCTCCGCTCACCGAGGTTATGAAGCTTCTCCCGAAGGTCGCTTATGCGGTTGACTCCGATCTGCTCAACACCCAGATTCAGAATCTGATCGGCAAGCTCGGCATGGGTCTCGGCAGCAGCATCAATGTTGACCTCACCACAGAGGGACTCTATGAGATGCTCGCTCCCAAGCTCAAGGACATCGAGCTTCAGGCTGCCAAGGTTGACGAAAACGGCGAGGAGACCGCTCCTGCCGTGACCCTTTCGATAAATCTCGATAAGGACAAGTTCGTTTCCACTATCAAGGATCTCTCCGGCTGCGGCGTTTACACCGCAAACGCGAGCATCGCACGAGGCAAGAACTGGTTTGTCAGCATCGACGGCGACGCGGCGGATGCATTTGTCGTTCTGTTCGGATATCTCCACTCCGAGCTCACCTCCGAGAGCAACGCGGCAGCCATAAAGACCGCTGTCAAGGCTCTTGATATGAACTTCGCTCAGAGAATAGCCGTCAGCTTTATCGTTTCGATTGCGCTTTCGTCCTCTGCGGACGGAGCTCTCAGAACGCTCGTGTTAATGATTCCGATAGTTAAGGTCGGAGTTAAAATTGCAAGTTGGTTCGGCGCATTCAAGAAATAAACCGAACGTCAAAAGGTAAAACACAATTTCATAAAAGCAAGGTTCGGCAGAGCGTCATACGGCGTTCCGCCGTTCCTTTTTGCCAATTATAAATCAAACTGTTAAATCAACTAAAAACAGGGCTGTTTTTTCGGCATTTCGTACAGTCCGCCGCTCTTGTTTTTTGTTTCACCTTATGTTAAAATCAAATTGTAAGATGTATGGACGCTTGATTTATAGAAACGCAGTAAAGAGGGGAGTCGGCTTCCCTCTGTGCTTTAAACGAATTAATAACGCTGTGTTAAGAATTATTAACAAACGCTTAATTACAAATAAATAAGCAATTAAGGGAATTTATAACCTTTTTATAAATTAATTTCAAGGCAGAGGAGGAGAAACCCAAAAGAGAGATGAGTTAACAGACCCATTTTAAAAACGAAAGGAGAACAAATTATGAAAGCATTAAAAAAGACATTCAGCGTTATACTTTGCCTGTGCATGATAATGTCCGTTATGGCGGCAGGGCTCAATGCCTTTGCGCAGGAGGAAGCGACCGCAGCGCTTGACGGCGCTGTCAGCGAAGCGGCTGCTCTTGCCGTATCCGATCCTACGGACGAAAAACCCGACGTTGACGCTATGGAGCGCACCAAGGTTAAGTATCCCATCGGCGCTTCCAAGAAGGCTGTCAACAGGTCTATCGGCAGAGTTGAAGATATTCTTTTCACCATTTTGAAGGTTCCCGAGGGCGGAGTTCCCCAGGTGCTCAACGAGAAGGTATATACCAATGAAACCGTAGCTCTTGTTGCAAAGAAGCTGTTCCCGCTTGTCGGCGGACTCAGCAGCCTTGTTGCAAAGGGACCCAAGGACCTTGCCGCAAAGCTTGACAAGGAGACTTGCGCGGGTGCTATCGCGGCTCTTAACGCCGCAGCGGCTACGCTCGGCGCGGACGGCAAGCCCGTAGGCAAGCTTGACGCATGGCAGTATCTCACTGTCGTTGACGGCGACTTCGGTTTCGCTAACGGCGACAAGGAGGGCTTCCTCGACGCTGTTGCGTCGCTGTTCAGACCCCTTTCGCTGCTCACTACCGTTGTTTCTTTTGAGAACACAACCAGCTTATTTTACGGTCCGCAGCTGGGCATATACGAGGATCTCATCCCCATATTTGAGGCTCTCGGCATAAAGGACTTTATGACCTCCGACGAGTACACCGCATATGTTAAGAAGGGCGCCAACACAAACGAGAAGATGGATCGCCGTATCCGCGGCATCATCACTCCCATATTCACTCTTGTTGACGCAGTTGCCTCTGCGGAATCCCCGGTCGACGAGGTTCTGAAGCTTCTCCCAAATCTTGCCTCCGCTATTGACACGGGACTTATCGACACTCAGATACACAGTATGCTGGGCAAAATCAGCCTGGGTATCGGCAACAACGTTAAGGTTGACCTCACCACCGGCGGCATATACGATATGATCGCTCCCAAGCTCAAGGACATCGAGCTTCAGGCTGCCAAGACTGACGAGAACGGCGAAGTTACCGCCCCCGCGGTCACGCTTACAATAAACCTTGACAAGGAGAAATTTGCGGCTGCAATAAAGGATATCGCCGCCTGCGGAGTCTTCACCGCAAAAGAGAGCGCAGCCAAGACCAGAAACTGGTTTGTCGGCATAGAAGGCGACTCGGCGGATGCGTTTGTCGTTATGTTCAGATATCTCCATTCCGAGCTTACCGAGGAGAACAACGCTGTGGCGATAAAGACCGCTGTTGCAGCTCTCGACATGAACGCCTCGCAGAAAATTGTTGTCAATTTCCTCGTTTCCTCCGTGCTCTCGTCCTCTGCTGACGGAGCGCTCAGAACCATAGTTGCTCTTCTTCCGCTTGCAAAGACCGGCGTGAAGATAGCAGCCCGCTTCGGCGCGTTTGATAAATAAGCTTTAATTTGCAAAACACAATTTCATAAAAGCAAGGAGCGGCGGAGCGTCATAAGGCGTTCCGTCGTTCCGTTGTCAATCACAAATCAAATTGTTAAATCAACTAAAAATAAAGCTGTTTTTTCGGCATTTCGTACAGGCCGCCGCTCTTGTTTTTTATTTCTTGTTATGTTAAAATCAATTCGTATGAAATACATTTTTGGAGGTCTTTCTATGAAAAAATGGCGAGTAGGTATTATCGGTGTCGGCGGAATATTCAACGGCGCTCACCGCGAGCACTATCTTAAAGACGATCGCCTTGAGGTTGTCGCGCTCTGCGACATAATCGAGGAGAGGGCGGTCGAGTGCCGCGACGGATTCTTCCCCGACGCGAAGGTATATACCGATTTCAACGAGCTGCTCAAGGACGAGACGATAGACTCTGTCGATATCTGCACCCCGAACTATCTCCACTCGATAATCGCGGTTGCCGCTTTCAAGGCGGGCAAGCACGTTTTCTGCGAGAAACCGGACGCTGTCAATGTCGAAGAGGTCATGAAGATGAATGACGCCGCTAAGGCTGCGGGCAAGACACTCATGGTCATGAGAAACAACCGCTTCACCGACGCGTCTAAGCTTGCGAAGAAGTTCATTGACGACGGCAGAATGGGCGAGATATACTGCGGACGCTGCGGCTGGCAGAGGAGACGCGGAATCCCCGGAAAGGGCGGCTGGTTCACCACCAAGGCGCAGTCCGGCGGCGGCCCGCTCATTGACCTCGGCGTTCACATGATAGACCTTGCGATATGGCTCATGGGCAACCCGACTCCAGTCGCCGTGACCGGCAGCACATACTGCAAGTTTGCCGACAACGACGTCAGCGACTCCGTGAACTCCGACTTCGGCGACAAGGTCGAGGACGGCACGTTTGACGTTGAGGATCTTGCGATGGGCACTATCCGCTTCGATAACGGGGCGCAGCTCCAGATAGAGTTCAGCTGGGCGTCGAACGTCAAGAAAGAGACACGCTTTGTCGAGCTTCGCGGCACGAAGGCGGGACTCAATTGGCAGGACGGCGAGGTCGAGTTCTACACCGAGGAATACGGCAAGTGCCTCGATGTTATCCCGACTAACTACGCTACCGACAGAGAGCACGCGAGAAACCTCAGGCACTTCTACGATGTGGTCATCGAGGGCGCCGAGCCGTGCTTCAAGCCGCAGCAGGGAATTGATATGATAAAGATTCTCTGCGCAGTTTACGAATCCGCAAGGACGGGCAGAGAAGTAGTGCTCTGATAAAATATTACGCTGGCTTTGAAAAAAGAGATTTGGCTGATGTGCGGGAATATCAATCGGCAGCATTACGGTTGATATTCCCGCTAATGCGCATTTATAGAGGGAAATAAAATGAAATCTGAATACAAAAAGTCGATTCTGTTTTTGCAGGAGGTTGTTCTGCTTGCAATCGGTATAGGTATGGCGCTGCTGTTTTGGCGCGGACGCTATGATACCGACAGCTTTAAAAGGACACTTGTCGGCGGAATCGGATTGATGATTGCTTTCTTTGCGGTTTTTTTTGCCGAGTATTTTAACCGATATGTCGAACTCGGTGAGAGATGTGCAAAATTCAATTCATTCAGGGTCACAAAGGGCAAAAAGGCGATGAATATGAATGTTTGTTATGAAAATATTCTTGCTATAGATTCAAAGCGGATGCCTCTGCTCGGAATCTATAAAGTTGTGGTGCGTGCAAAGAATATGCCGGGCAGCATCCCGATTACCCAGGTTATGTCGCATTATTGGAAGCTTGTCACTCAACTTTGCGATTTGGCGAAAAAATATAACCCGCAGGTCAATATAAGCGATGATCTTCTTGAAGAGATCGAAAAAAAGCGGGATAAATAAAATGAAGAAAGTCAGAAATAAGAAGATATTATAGTATATATAATTATGGCGGTGTTTCTGTGCGATTTTTATATGTGATTCTGTATTTGAAAGGCGGCATTCCGCCGAGGTTTAATTACATACCCGAATGTATAACTTCTGTTGAACGTCTGGGTGATTTGTGTCGATGAGCCTGTAGGGGTCGGCGACTCGACGACCCTATGCCGCCAACGGCGGCACTATTGGGAAGCAATACATTTTTTTGATAGCACTGCGAGTGAGAAGAGGATATTTAAAAGAGTAAAAAAGAATAAATGGAAAGGTCACAATCCGCATCGGTTGCGAATTGTGACCTTTTGTATACTTGCTGTTTTGTTTGTGTCGCAGATTATTTCTTCGACTTCTTGTCGTATCTTCCGCCGAGTCTTTCTTCGGCTTCGGCGCGGGTTATCTTGCCGCTGTTGCAGTCCGCCATGGTCTGAACGTCCTTGTCGGTGAGCTTATAGCGGGTCCAGATGACATAGGCTATGGCGTAGCCTATCGCCGTGAACATAACATAGATGAACCACAGAACGGCCTTCGCGTGGTCTGTCTGAGTGACACCCTGGAGGTCTGCGAAGTTCTGCGCGCCCTCAACAGAGACCCAGCCGGTGGACTTGAGACCGAGTATGAACATTCCGAGCGCGCCGGAGACGGCTGCGGTGAGCTTGCACATGAAGGTCTGGATTGCGAAGGTGATTCCCTTGGCCTCGATGCCGGAGGTGAATTTGCCGAACTCCGCGCAGTCGGGCGTGAACATGAAGAGCATGACGCCGAGAATAGCCATGGGTACCGCGCGCAGTATCGAGATGATGATGAAGCCTATCATCGAGTTGTAGCCGATGAGCCACATGACGACGCTTAAAATAACGGTAGCCAAAGTGCAGACTCTGAACAGCTTCATCTTGTCAAATTTTCTGACCATGTGGGGCACGAGGAACGAGAATATCGCCGCGGGAACAAGGCTCAGAGCCTGAACGACGAGCGAGAACTGCGAGTTGTTAAAGAGATAGAACGAGACGAAAAGGTTGAGCGAGCCGGAGACGTTGGCGCTCGAATAGAAGAAATAGCCTATGTAATAGATGAGCAGATACTTGTTCTGAACAAGGTAGCTGAACATCTTTTTGATCGTGAAATCCTCATCCCTGTCTCCGCCGAAGCGCTCCTCAAGCTTGAAGCAGGCGGGGATCATCGTGATAATTGCGAACACGGCGCAGATTATTGCGACTACCGTATAGTTGAGCTTGACCTGCTCGCCGACGAGGACGGTGCCGAGAATGAGCGCAACGCCCGAGCCCACGCCCGACCAAATCTGCTTATAGGATATAATGCTGTTTCTTTCGTCAATGTTTTCGCTCATCGAGGTGATGATACCGAATATCGGCACGTCGCAGAGGGTGTAGGCGGTATCCCACAGTATGTATGCGACGGTGAGCCAGGCGAGCTTCGCGTTTTCACTGAAGTCGTTGGGAATGGCGAAGAGCATGACGGTGGTCAGCGGGATAAATACAAGCGATATCCTGAGCCACGGAATGAACTTCTTGCCGCTCTTGAACTTTACCTTGTCAAACAGCACGCCGAAAATAGCGTCGTTGACCGCGTCCCATACCTTGACCGCGAGCATGATTCCCGCAGTTTTGACAAGTCCGCCGATAGAGAGCATGAGGTAGGTCGTCAGGAAAGAGGCGACAAGGTTATATATCGCGTTCTGTCCGCAGAAGTAGAGATAGTAGCTCAGTCTCTCCTTCGGTTTTGTAGACCAGCCCTTCGGGGTGGATGTGATTTTTTTGATAAGATTCGACATTTTTTGTAACCCCTCCGTTTTTTGTGGATTTCATATTGAAAATCCGTTTTCAGTCAAATAATACTGTACCATATTTACAATAATCAGTCAACAGTAATTTGCTTCAGAGACAAACTGAAAATTGAAAATTCTTGACCGTTCGCTTACAGCAGAGGAATATGCCGCCTTTGACCGGTATCTGAAAAATACCGTTATGAAAAAATAATGTTGCGAACTTCCGTTAAACCGCAAACAAGCCGTGTCTTGCAAATCGCAAAACACGGCTTTTCGTCTGCCGCGCCTATCCCGAATAGAAGAAATCGTCTATCATTTCCTCCACGTGGACGGGGGAGACGCCGTTGCGCTCGAGCATGGCGACAAAATCCCTGAGCTTTTTCTCGCTGAACGATATGTCCGGGAATTTTACCGTTTCGCTGCCGCCGTTTTCCGTGACGGTCATAACTATGCCGTATGAAACGCGCGAGCCCGAAGAAATCGGGCAGCCCTGCTCTCCGCAGGCGCACTCGGCGTCGGATATTGACGCATATCCGACACCCTCTTCTTCGCAGTCCGTCGGGCGGCTCGCGCCGCCGACGATGTCAAACCTTACCTGCCGCATTTGTTCACCCTCAGAACATATTGACTGAGAACAATTATATGTGATGTTTGCTCACTTTACAATGACTTTTGAGAATTATAGTGATATTTTTTGGACTTTTATTAATTTTTTTGCGGCATTTTTACGTCTTGCGGTAAAAAAAACAGGGGAGCGCGGCTCAAAACCGGCTCCCCGAGTGCTTTTTCAGATGTCGAAAATATTGAGTCCCGTCTGCTCGCTTATGCGTCTGCCCATGTCCATATCAAAGGTTCGAATGAACATCTCGCAGGTCGCACTGATGACGGCCTCGTTGAGATGACCGCCTATCACGGCGCCCTCCTCGTCCGCGAAAGCGGCGTGAAGATGGAGATAGGGCTCGCCGTCCTTGAGGCTGAGGTTGCCGTTTAACGAGACTAACTCGAGCGGTTGGTTGAAGGTCAGGCTGTGGTATTTCTGCTCGTTGAGGTCATAGAGCCCGAACACCGCGCGTCCGACCGCGCCTATGGCGGAAATCTCCGCAAAGCGGATGTTTTCGTCCTTCGCTATTTTCAGCACCGAGGCGATTATCTCCTCGCCCGGGTCGAGTCTCACTGCGAGAACATTGCCTGTTTTAACATACTTCATGGTAAATACCTCCGTTAAAATTTTATTCCCGCCGATTCGCGTATTCGCTGCATCGTGCGGCTGACAGAGAGCGCCGTTTCATGCAGCTCTCTGTATTTTTCGCTGTTCTTTTCGGGCTTTGTGATAAGCTCGTAAAACGCGCGCGCCTCGTTGCCCATCAGCTCGTCCTTCGGCGTGTCGCCGCAGATTATGCGCCGTTCGCCGCTGTTCATGATGAGCTCCGCCTGCGTGAGCTTTGAAATCGAGCCTATCTTTATGCTCCCGCGCTCGCCGATTATCTGCGAGCCCGCGTAGTCCTGACCCGTCTTGCAGCTCGTCATTGTCACCGCGGTATTTTTGCAGAGCATGGAGACGGCGGTTGCCGCGTCCGCTCCGCTCTCGAGAAAAGACGATACCGCCGAGACGGTTTTCGGCTCGCCGAATAAATCGACCGCAGGATACACGCAGTAGATCCCGAGATCCATAAGGCTGCCCGTCGCCATTGCGGGGTTAAAAATATTCGGCAGCTCGCCGCGAAGATAGGCGGGATATTTCGACGAATACTGCGAGAAGTCGAAGTGCGCCGTCCAAACCTTGCCGATATTGTCGAGAGCCTCGCGCAGCTTAGCGCGAACGGGCGAGTGCATATACATTATAGCCTCGATGTAGACGAGCTTATTCCTGTCCGCAAGCTCACAGAGCTCCGAAAACTCGGCGGGCGTCACGGTTATCGGCTTTTCGCAGATAACGTGCTTCCCGCTCTCGAGCAGCCGCTTGCTCTGCGCATAGTGCAGGGCGTTGGGGCTTGCGATATAGACGCACTCGGCGGGTGAGGCGGCGAGCTCGTCGAGCGAAGTATATACCTCGCTTATTCCGTTTTCCTCGGCAAATTTTTCGCCGCGTTCGCGCGAGCGCGAGTATACGGCAAAGAGCTCAAAGCCGGGCGCGAATTTCAGCCCGTCGATAAAGCTCCCGACTATCCAGCCCGTACCGATAACGGCCAATTTCATAGCTTCACCGCTTTCTTATACTCTGCGTCCCATGACCGTGCAGGTGCGCAGGGGGAATATGATATCAAACTTGTTCTTCTTGTAGAAATTTATTGCGTTGGTGTTGTATGAGTCGACGACGAGCATAATGCCCTTGCTGCCGAGCTCCTTCAAATGCGCGATAAGCGTCTCGAAGAGCTTAGTGCCCAGCCCGCAGCGCTGATAGCCCAGCTCTAAATTTATGTGCATATGCGCGGGATAGCTCTTTGCGAATATGGCGGGTCCGTAAACGGAAGCCCACGACTCCAAGACGTCCGTTTTCTTGCAGCCCTTGACGCGGGGGAGATATTCGGCTTTGAATATCCGCTTATATCTCTTATAGTCCGGCGCGCAGAGAATATAGCCTATCGCGGTGTCGGTATCTTCGTCAACGGCGATAAAGCAGTGCTCCGCCTCATGCTCGATATAGTAGTCGCAGAACGTGGCGAGCAAAAAGCGCATCGACTTCTCCTCTCGCGCGGTGCTGCCCGCCGTGTCAAGGCAGACGTTGCGCACGTCGTCACGGTATTTTTCGCTGTACTGTTTGATTGTTATGGCCATGTCTTACTCCTCAAAATCTATATGTATATGGTTTTCTCCGTCCCGAAGCTCAAATTCGCAGTCGCTGCCGTAAGTGAACCGCGCCCTTTGCGGAACGGTTACATAAAAGTCCGCTTCGCTTTCCGTTCTTTTGAACGTGACGGAGATTTTGCCGCGCACCGTGGTTATGTGTCCGCTCGCATAGTTAAGCCCGTCGGGTATCTGCGGAGCTATTAAAATATGCTCGTAGCCCGCCGAGGTTTTTTCCTGCGTGATGCCGAGGATGAACGAGAACAGATAGCGTGTCGCCGCGCCGAACATCGGGTGGCTGTGAGAACGCTCGCCGTCCCAGTTCTCCCATATAGTGGTAGCGCCCTGCTTTTTCATGTTATAAAACGAGCCCTTGCCCTCGGAGGTCAGTAGACGGAAAGCCGTGTTTGCGTCCCCGCGCTCAAACAGCACGCGGGTCAGAATATCCGTGCCGAAAATGCCCGTATCGAAAGAGCCCGCGGCGGAATATTTTTTTCGCGTGTTCTCATAGGTGCGCTCGCCGCCGAGTCCGATGTCTGTTGCGAAGCTGTTCGCGCCCTGCACGTCGCCGATGAAAGAGCCTGTCTGCGGACTGTAATACGCGTTGAGAATAGCCTGCCGCTTTTCCTCTATGCGTCGGCCGAGCATCTGAGCCGTCTCATTTTTGCCGATAGCCTCAGCGGCCTCTTTTGTCATCAGCATTTGCTTTACGCAGAGCGCGGTGTTGACGAACGGCTCGCAAATCGCTATGGGCTCGGGCGTGCACCAGTCGCCTAAGCACCAGCCGCCCTGCTCCTCGCGGCAGACGAGCCCGCCGGAGCTGCGCGAGTCGAGATAATCAAAATATCGCAAAATCTTCGGCAGATATCGGCGGAAAGTCTCCCTGTCGCCGTATATCTTATACATCTCATACGGCACGACCGCTATCGCGCCGCCCCAGCCCGCGGGGCCTCCTCCGCCGCCCATAAAGGGCGCGGTGTGCTGAACATGGCCGTTATCCGTGCTCTGGCAGTCGGAGATATCCTCGAGCCACTTTTGATAGAACTTTTGCGAATCGAGCAGCATCATCGCTGCCTCGCAGCAGAGCTGACCGTCGCCCGTGTAGCCGAGCCGCTCTATGTGCGGGCAGTCGGAGGGCACGCCCGAGTGCATATTGCTGAGCTGCGTTCTGATATATGCGTCATAGAGCCAGTTGAGCATCTCGCTGTCCGACTCGAACGCCGAGGTAACGGCGCAGTCCGAGTGGACGACCTCGCAGCGCACGGGCTTAGCGTTGTTCGTCAGCTCGAAATATCTGAAGCCGTGCCAGGTAAACCACGGCATACATTCCTCGCCCTTTTTGGCGTTGCGGTATTCGTCACACTGAATCTGCCCGGGGTCGCAGGAATCAAAATTCAGCGTCCCGTCCGCGTTTATTTCCTCGCTGCAGCGGACGGTTATATAAGCGCCGTCCTCCGTCGCCGCGACAACGGGATAGCCCGAAATATTCTCGCCCATGTCGTAGACGGAAACCGCGCCGAGGTCAACGAGCTTTTTCGGCTCTATTATGCGCGTCACCCTGTCGGCGGGACAGTCCTGAATGAAAAATTCCGTCTCGTGCGCGGGCGCTTTAATGACTTTTTTGAAGCCGTCCCGCGCCGTCAGCTCGTCCGACAAATCCATGTCGTGAGCTTCGCCGAAATATATGTTGTTCTCTGTTATGCGGCTCTGCCGCCACAGGAGCTTTTCGTCGGAGACGAAAGTGTATAATTTTCCGTCTCTGTCCTCGGCATCGATTTTGTAGCAGAGCTTTATGTCTCCGTATTTTGTGTACCCCTCGGCGTTGCGCTTTTTCTGCGCGAACCAGCCGCAGCCGAGAACAGCTCGGATATCATTTTCGCCGCCGACAAGAAATTTTGATATGTCGTATCTCACGGCATATGTGCGGTAGGACAACTCGTCTGTTATGGGGTACTCGAACGCCGTCAGATCGCGCTTGCAGTATTGGCTGTTGACGGGGACAAATTTGTCCTCGGACACCTCGCGCCCGTTTATCCACAGGCGGAAAAAACCGAGTCCGCAGACGGTAATCTCGGCTCTTTCGGGCTTTTCGATAAAGAAGCTGCCCTTTATTACGGGCGAGGTGCAGCCGCTTTCGCAGGTCACCCACTCTGCGCTGCCGAAAAGTTCGCCGAAGTTCATATCATTCCTCTCCTTCAAGTTGCGCTTTTCTGTTTTCGAGCTCCTCCCACTGAAGCATAAGCTCGGTCTGCTCGCCGTTGAGCGTGCCGAGCGTCTCCGTCAGCTCCATGACGCGCGCGTAGTCCGCCGCCGTTTCGGGAGTTGACATCTCCGCATTTGTATTTGCTATCAGCTCATCGAGCTCGTTTATCCGCTCCTCGCACCGTTTAATGGCGGTCGCCGTTCGGCGCAGCTCGCTCTCGCGCTCCTTGCGGCGCTTGTAGTCCTCGCCGCCCTTGCCGACGGTCTTTGCGATTTTCGGTTTCTCCGCGCTCTGCTCGGCGATTCTCGCCGCGTAGTCGTCGTAGCCGCCGTCAAAGCTCTCCGCGCCGCCCATGCCTATAGACAGCACACGGGTGGACAGCTTGTTTATGAAATATCTGTCGTGGGACACTACGAGCATAGTGCCGCCGAAATCGAGCAGAGCCGCCTCAAGCGCCTCTCTCGACGGGATATCGAGGTGGTTGGTCGGCTCGTCGAGCAGCAGGACGTTTGCACCCGAAAGCATGAGCTTCAGCAGCGAGAGCCGCGCCTTTTCGCCGCCGCTCAAAGTCTCGACCTTCTTGAAAACATCGTCGGCGCAGAACAAAAACTGACCGAGCAGAGTGCGCACTCGTGCCTCGGTGAAGTCGCGGTGGAGATTCCATATCTCGTCCAAGACAGTGTTGCAGCCGTCTAAAGACGAGAGCGTTTGATCGAAATACCCCAACTGAACGCCCGCGCCGAAGAGATATGAGCCGGAGTCGGCTCTCTCCTTGCCGATAAGTATTTTTAAAAGAGTTGTCTTTCCGCAGCCGTTCGGGCCGAGAAGAAATGCGCGGTCGAAGCGGCGAAGCTGAAACTCGACTCCGCTGAAAAGGTCTTTGCTGCCAAACGACTTTGAAAGCCCTCTGACGTTGAGAACCTCGTTGCCGGTCGGCTCGACCTCGCCGAAGGAGAAGCCGAGAGTTTTCGCCGAGCGGTCGGGCGCGTCAAGCTCCGCAAGCTTTTTGTCGAGCATCTTCTGCTTGCTGTCCGCCGTTATGAAGTGCCGCCAGCGGCGCTGCTGCTCGATGATACCCTCGAGGCGGTGAACCTCGTCCATCTGCCGCTCGTAGTGGCGGCGCTCTATCTCATCGCGCTCGGTTTTCTGCTCGAGAAAGCGGGAATAGCCGCCGTTGAACATCTCGATTTTACCGTTTTCGAGCAGCATGGTCTTAGTTGTCACCTTGTCGAGAAAATAGCGGTCGTGGCTTATTATGACCGCGCTGCCGCGATAGTCGTTGATGAAGCTTTCGAGCCATTCGAGGCTCGTCAGATCTATGTGGTTGGTCGGCTCGTCGAGCAGGAGCAGGTCGGGCGCGCTCAAAAGCAGCTTGCCCAAAGCGAGCTTTGACCGCTGACCGCCCGAGAGCAGGGAGCAGGGGAGCGAGAAATCGCTCTCCAAAAAGCCTAAGCCCGTCAGCGCGGAGCGGGTGCGGCTTTTGTAGGTCAGCCCGCCCCCGTCCTCAAATTCGGTGTGCAGCCTGTTCTGCTCGGCGATAAGCGCGTCGATATCCCCGCGTCCTGCCTCAATGAGGTCGGCGAGCTCCTCGAGCCGCTTCTCTTTTTTCATAAGAGGCTCGAACACGCTCTCCATCTCGTCATAGACCGTCTTTTGACTCCCCGCGCAGGCGTGCTGCTCGAGGTAGCCTATTTTTATGTTTTTTCCGGGATATATCCCGCCGGAGCTCGGCTCAAGCTCGCCCGTGATGAGCTTGAACAGGGTCGTTTTGCCCGTCGCGTTAGAGCCGATAAAGCCTATCTTATCGCGCTCGCCGACTTCAAAGCTCACGCCCGAAAACAGCGTGCGCTCGCCGAACTCCATGTCAAGATTCTGTACGCTTAAAACTGCCATGTGTAATATCAGACCCTTGTCTCCAGAGCCCTTGCTTCTCCGTTTATTTTATAGCTTCCGCAGCCTGCGGGAATGAAAATACTGCCGCCCTTTGAAAATTCGAGTGTCTCGCCCGCACATTCGAGAGTGCCGGAGCCGTCGAGGATCAGCAGCGATACGAAGGATTTTTCGTTCGCGTCTCCCTCAAAATAGCCGTCAATATCAATGACTCGCTCGGTGAAAAACGGGCAGGATACGAGCTTTGTAACGTTGCCGTCCTTTTCGGGGACGCAGGGGTTTTTGTATACGCCCGTGTGCGTGACGTTCACTGCGTCCTCAACGTGAAGCTCGCGCGGCTTGCCGTCAAGCCCCAAACGTCCGTAGTCGTATATCCTGTATGTAGTGTCTGAGTTCTGCTGGACCTCGGCGAGCAATATGCCTTTGCATATCGCGTGGAGCGTGCCGGATTCTATAAAGAAGAAGTCGCCCTTTTTGACCGGGACCTTCTTCACATAATCGGTCAGCGTGCCGTCGGTTACAGACTGTCTGAACTCCTCGCGGGTCAGGTCTTTTTCGAAGCCGAGCAGAAGATGCGCGCCTGGCTCGCAGTCGAGAATATACCATGACTCGGTCTTTCCCGCGCCCGCGCCCTTTTTCAGGCAGTAGGCATCGTCGGGATGCACCTGCACCGACAGGTCGGCCGCCGCGTCGATAAATTTTATCAGCACGGGAAAATCCGAGAAGCCCGCGCAGTTTTTGCCGCCTATTTCCGGGTGGGCGAGATATACCTCGCGCAGCGTCTCTCCCGCAAATTCGCCGTTTGCTACAGTCGAGCTGCCGTTTTTGTGCGCGGACATGACCCACGCCTCGGCGGCGTTTCTCTTGTCGGTGACGACGGAATATTCATCAATGAGTCTGCGCCCGCCCCAGACCGTCTCCGAGACAAAGGGTGTCAATACCATGGGATAAAGCTTCAAAGCGATTCTCCTTTATATATGCGTCATTATATTTTTTGCGTCCGGGTGAAAAAATATCGCCCTGCTGAATTATTTTATCATATTTGTCCCATAATTGCTATACAAATAATACCGGGAGGACGAAAAAATGGTTACTGCTTTCAAATATCTGCTCGGAGGAAAGCTCAAAAAGGCGGACGAAGCCCCCAACAGGGAGGAACAGCTGCTTGTGGACATAAGGGCGCTCAAAAAGGAGATGGACGCGGCATATCTGCGGTTTGAATACGGCGAGGATGACGACTCGGTAGAAGCCGCGATATATGAGATAGAATCGCTCAAGCGCCGATACCACAGGCTTTTGAAGCTCGCAAAGCAGGAGGGACTTGAAAGCAGCGATATAGCCGTCTGCTACAAACAGGAATGAGGGGATAGCCATGTCAACGGGAATGAAAACGGTTTTAGTGATTGCTGCCGCGGCGGCAGCGCTTGCGATAACGGTGTTCGCCGTGACCGAAAGGCGCGGTTTTTCGGCACTTTTTCTCAATGCTTTGGGCGGCATGGCGGCGCTGTTCGCCGTCAACATAACGGGACTTGCGACGGGCATACAGCTCTCCGTCAACCGCTGGTCGCTGGGCGCGGGGGCGCTGCTCGGAGTGCCCGGAGTGATATCGATGCTGATACTCGACACGGTGTTCAAATAAGGCTGTCCGCAGGCGGCAAAGAGCACTTTTGCGGGCGGTCTGCAAAAAATCAATTTTTTTAAAATTATGCTTGACATTCGCGCGGCGTTCATATATAATAGGCTCTGCTGAACGGGAGAAACCCGAAAAATTCAGCTCAAACGGACGCTTAGCTCAGCTGGTAGAGCATTCGCTTGACGTGCGAAGGGTCAGCGGTTCGAGTCCGTTAGCGTCCACCAGAAAACAGGTAAGTATTTTCGATGCTTGCCTGTTTTTCTTATTTATTTCTAAACCCCAATACCTAAACTCTAACTATAAAACTGTTCCCTAAAAACATAAAGTGTGATATAATTGCATCGGAAAAATCGCTTGAAAGGAGCGAAATTATGGAAAATGCGAAAGAACCCATCACCCGATATGTCGAGGACAGGTATGCGAAGCTCAACGAGTTTGTTTCCATGCAGCCCGATATGTCGGCGCTGCCGGATTTTGAGAACGAGAGGGACAGACTGCCCGAGCCCGTGTGGGCGGGTCACGGCGATGAAATAGACGCCTACTATAAGGCGTGGGAGATAGCTTTCCGCAACCTCGGAAAGCCGACGAAAGAGAGCGGCTTTGTCTCGCCCTATATCGACGCCGCTTTTAACGGTCACATTTTTATGTGGGATTCCTGCTTTATGCTCATGTTCGGAAAATACGGCGACAGCGTCCACTGCTTCCAGAAAACGCTCGATAATTTCTACTGCAAGCAGCACAAGGACGGCTTCATCTGCCGCGAGATAAACGAATTAGACGGCGTTGACCGATTCTATCGCCACGACCCGACGAGCACGGGACCCGAGATAATGGCGTGGTGCGAGTGGCAGTATTATAAGAACTACGGCGATAAGGAGAGGCTCAAAAAAGTCTATTATCCGCTGCTCTCGTTCCACCATTGGCTCAAGAATTATCATCGCTGGAAGGACGGGAGCTATTGGTCGAGCGGTTGGGGCTGCGGCATGGACAATCTGCCGCGCTGCGATCTCAGCCTCATTCCCGACTCGGAGGACTGGATGCTCGAGACCTTCCACCACAGCTATATGTCCTGGATAGACGCGACACTTCAGGCGGCGATGAGCTGCGAATATCTTATTATGATGGCGGAGGAGCTCGGTATCACCGACGACGTTGACGCACTCAGGGACGAATACGATAATCTCGTCAGGTTCGTCAACGAGAAGATGTGGAGCGAAAAAGACGGGTTCTATTATGACCTCAAGGCGGACGGAAGCTTTCTTGCCGTCAAGACCGTCGCTGCGTTCTGGGCGCTTATAGCAAAAATTGCTCCGCCCAACAGGGTGGACGCGCTCTGCCGTCACCTCGAGGATAAAAATGAATTCAACCGCCCGAACCGCGTCCCCGCGCTCTCCGCGGATCACCCTGATTACAAGGCCGCGGGCGGCTACTGGAACGGCGGAGTCTGGGCGCCGACCGATTATATGATACTCTGCGGGCTCTCCGCAAACGGAAAAGAGAAGCTTGCAAAAGAGATAGCCGAGTGCTGCTATAAAAACTGCATCGAGGTCTATAAAAAGACGGGCACTTTCTGGGAGAACTATGCCCCCGAGACTGCCGGCCGCGGCGACCCCGCGCGCGAGGATTTTGTCGGCTGGACGGGCATATTCCCTATAACCGTTTTGATAGAGTACATCCTCGGAATCAGAGTCTCCGCCGAAAAGTCGGAGATAGTCTGGCGCGTGAACAGGCTCGAGGAGCACGGAATAAAGAAGCTGCCCGTCGGCAGGGATTCGTTCGTCACCCTCATGTGCAAGGCGAGAAAATCCCAAGACGAGAAGCCCGAAATAACTGTCGAGAGCGACAGACCCGTTAAAGTAAAGGTGATTTACGGCGGGGATATGCAGCTCTCGTTCGAGATTTGACGGAGGAACTTATGAAGCTTGAAGTGAATTTCAAAAAAACAGTCGGCAAAATAAAGCCGATGAACGCCGTCAACAACGGCCCCGTGTATACGGATAACGGCGACCAGAATCTCACGAATCTGCCGGACTTCAGGGAGGCGAACATCCCGTTTGCCAGAACGCACGATTCGTCCATATGCTATGACTACGGCGGAGAGCACACGGTCGATATACATAATATATTCACCGATTTCGATGCCGACCCGTATTCGCCCGAGTCCTATGACTTCACGCTGACGGATATTTATCTCGGCACGATTATGCGCGCGGGCGCAAAGGTGTTTTACCGCCTCGGCAGTAAAATCGAGCATTGGCCGAAGCACTACGGCATTATGCCGCCGAAGGACTATCAAAAATGGGCGGTCGTCTGCGAGCACATCATAATGCATATGAACGAGGGCTGGGCGGACGGCTATCATATGGGTATTGAATATTGGGAGATATGGAACGAGCCGGACTTCAACGACAAGTGCTGGACGGGAACGCCCGAGGAGTTCTATGACTTTTTTGCAACGGCGGCGAAGTATCTGAAAGCGCGGTTCCCGTCGCTCAAAATCGGCGGACCCGCGGTCTGCGGCTACAATGAACAATGGCTCGACGCATTCTTTGAAAAGATGAGAGAAGAAAATGTGCCGATGGACTTCTATTCGTGGCACTGCTACGGGTCGAAGGTAAGCGATTTCACGTCCGACGCGCGCCGACACCGCGCCATGCTCGACCGCCACGGCTACACGGACACCGAGAGCATATTGAACGAGTGGAACTATGTCTGCGGCTGGAGCGGCGACGGCTGGAAGCGCAGCCTTGAAACCGAGGCTTCGCTGAAGGGCGCCGCGTTTATCGCCGCCGTTATGAGCGCCTGCCAGCGTGAAAAAACCGATATGCTCATGTACTATGACGCGCGGGTAAATTCGAGCATGAACGGGCTGTTCAAGCGCGGCACGCTGGATAGATTAAAGGGCTATTACTCCGTTAAGGCATGGGGCGAGCTGCTCTCGCTTCAAGATGAATGCGCCCTGAGCTGCGATGTGCCGGATATCTATTCCGCCGCCGCGACGGACGGGGAGAGGTCAATGCTGCTCGTCGCATACTATACAGACGACGCCGCGCCTCTGCCGCGCACGTTCAAGGTCGAAACGGGCGAAGACAGGCTATATACCATTTATATACTTGATGAGGAGCACGACATGGAACCCTGTGAGACAACAGCCTCGGACGGCGGCAGCTTTATTCTGACAGTGAAGCCGAATACCGTAGTTGTTATAGAATAAAATTTGATGTTTAAAATGCCGCCTGCGTGAAAACGGGCGGCATTTTTTGCAAATTCTTCCTTGACAGAACAGAAATATAATGTTATGCTATATACATAGAATACCGATGTATAGAAACTCTATGTTAAAAGGAGGCTTCAATATGAACATTCGAAAAGAGCTGTCAAAGGGCAGCAGCTCGCTGCTTGTGCTCTCCGTCCTCGGAACGGGGGATATGTACGGCTATCAGATAATCAAGGAGATAGAGCAGCGCAGCGAATTTGTGTTCTCTTTCAAGGAGGGTACGCTCTATCCGATACTCCACGCCTTCGAGCAGGAGGGACTCGTGAAGTCCTATTGGCAGGACGGCGAGCGCGGCAAAAGGCGAAAATATTATCACATCACCGACAGAGGGCTGGAAATGCTCAACGAATCGACCGAGGACTGGCATTCGTATTCGAGCGCAGTCGAAAAGGTGATAAGGAGCGGGTTGGCACCCTCGGCAGTCTGAGGCGGTGACAAAATGGACAAAAGAATAGAAGAGTATCTCGATTCGGTAGTCCCCGAAAGGCTTTCAAAGAGGCGAAAAATGCTCATCCGCGAGGAAATGCAAAACCACATTTCAGACCACATCGAATTTTATACCGAGATCGGCTACGGCGAAGATGAGAGCATCCAAAAAGCGCTGGCCGACATGGGCGACGACGGAGGTGTGACCGAGATGATAAAAAGGATTTCGAGAAAGTCTACGGCGAAAAAATATGGATGCCGATTTTGGCATTCGTGCTGACGGCAGCTGTAATAATGGCGGCGATGTCTTGCGGTGTGTGGATATTGAGCGCGGACTCTAAGGGCAGCCCGGAGACGGCGGAGATTTTTGCAAGCTTTGCGATAATACTCGCGTTCTCCTTTGCTTTGGCAGTTGCCTACAGAAAGGGATTCAAGAAAACACTGCTCGCAATAGGCATACCGAATCTGCTGTTCGGCGCAACTCTGATTTCCAGCGGCTACACTCAGCCCGCGATATATGCGCTCATCTGCGATATCTGCTTTATGCTCGAAAAGCTGACCCCGCTGATTACATATAAATTTGCGAGCGAGCAAGAGCTTGTCAATGAATATATTTCTTTTATAGCGGGTATCGTGCTTGATATCGGATTTGCGTTAGCGGCGCTTATCCTGTTTATAAGGCTACGTAAAAAAGGCACGCCGGAGAAAAAGAGCAAAAAAGGCATTATAATAACGGCATCCGTCCTGTGCGCGGCGGCGATAGGCTTGACTTTTATGTACACGGGCACGGAGGAGTTTTACAGGAGCTATAAGTATGTAATGGACGGAAAAAAGTTCGAGACCTCGGACGGGATATGCAAGCAGAGCGAAGCGGCGTTCGAATCTATAGACCTCGGCATGGATTATAATGAGGCGGTGCGGAGACTTCGCGTTCAGGGCTATATGCCGTTTGACGAATACCGCAAAACGCAGAGCAGGGAAATGAGCAAGCGTCTTAAATATTCGCTCGGCGAGCTTGAGCTTACGGTTACAGACGAGGGCTATACCGTGTTTATCAATCCGAACATATTCTATGACGACAACGACATTTACGGGCGAAACGGCAGCAACGGCTTTGTTTATCTCAGAGCCGATTCCGACGGCTGCGTAGAATCCAAGGGAGTCGGAAGCGGAGCCACCGTCAAGGATAAATACGGCTATGTCCCGGATCACCATTCCGGCGGAAGCGGCGGAAGAGACTGCTATCATAATTTCAAAACAGTCCGTGCCGGCGACAGTCGGGATGAGGTGATGAAAAAGCTCGCCGGAGAGGACGGTGATATATTCGCGAGATTTCTGACTCTTAAAAACGGAGAGGAGAACGAATACTGCCGCGTGAGTCATGCGGGCAGAGGAGAGCCGGACGAGATATATTATCCGGTTGTCGCTGAGCTGTGGTTCGAAAACGGAAAACTCAGCGACGCAAAGCTTTATTGTCTCAGCGAGTATGTGTATAACGAGACAAGAGTGTATGAGCTCCAAAAGTAAAAACAAACCGCAAACCGTCCTTTGAACGGATGAATAAGCCGAAAATCCTACCCGAAGCTTGCGCTTCAGGCAGGATTTTCCTTTTTGCGTTGAGGGTTGAATGTAAAAATATACGGTAAGTCGGTATGACTTTTCAATTTACTCTCTCGCATTTTTGCAGTATCGCGTCCCAATCCTCCAAGGAGTAGCCTCCGAAGATTATTCTGTAGTTTCGCATCGGCGAATCTGCGCCCGCAAATCTCGAACCCGTTATCACATTTTTGCTTTGCAGGGATACCGAGACATATTCTGCCCCGTTTATCGGTTCGCGGTAATAGATGTTTACGGTCATTTCGCCGCCGTATGCGGTCGGTGAAAGCGATTTTATGCAATGCGCGTTATTGAGAAAATCGCATACGCTTTTTCGCACGCCGTAATCTTCGCTGCGCCAAACTTGCTGTGTCTCGCGGTTTTTGATAAATTCGATTCTCTCAACCTTAACAGGGTCGATATCCGCCGCGCCGAGAAGCCCGGCAACCGTTACCGTTCCCGCGCAGATGCTGTATACGAGTGCCGCCGCAAGCAGAATCATCACCGCAGCGGCAGCGATTTTGCCTCGCTTCTTCATAATTCGTACCTCCGCTTATGTCCGTTGTCTGCCGCGCTGCAAACTCAATGCCAAAACACATATGACCTTGCAGGCCGATTGATTTAATTGACCGAACAAACTAATTGATTCATTGGAATCACATCCTGTAATTATTATGGCATGTTATTGCAATAATGTCAATTAAAATATGCATGGAAGAATTGATTTATTGTTTTTTACACCGATTTTTTGACCTCTATCCTGACTCTGCCCTTCTTTGTCTGCGTGAACTCTTCGCCGAGAATCGCTCTGCCCTTGCCGCGCAGAACGATTTTGTCTTTTGGGGAGAGGCGGCGGTCGGCTTTCAATACCTGCTCGTCGTTTACCGTCACCGCGCCCGAGGCTATCGCCTGCGCCGCCGCCGAACGCGAGAGCGAGAATATCTCGCCCGCTACTGCGTCGAGTCGCGGCGATGCTACGGTGATGCTCGTTTCCTTTATATTTACCTGCGGCGCGCGAACCTCGCCGAGCGGGATTTGTTTAGCCTTGAGCGTAGCGCGTCCCGCGCCCGTCAGATTATCTTCGATATATTTCGCGGCGTTCGGCAGGGCTATGATGTCGCAGCCGTCACTGTGAACGCAGATGTCGCCCACGCTCTCGCGCGTAAGTCCCAGCCCCATAACCGCGCCGAGATAATCCCTGTGGCCTATGTCGGAAAACCTGTCCTTCTCTACTCTCACGGCGCTCAGCGGGCGAGAGCAAAACAACGCTTATGCGCTGCATAACGGGACTTTATCCGCTGAGCGCGGGAAAAATCGAATTTAACGGCAGTGATATTTCAAAGGACAAAAACTTATAAATCAAAACAGCAGTTTTTTTCATTGAAGCCTCCGCAGCAACTCTATCTTTTCGATAAAGGTAGTATTAAGCTCGTCGAGCAAGGTTTGTGCCCACCAAGGGAAATTCTCACGCAGACAAGCCGGGTGCAGCGTCACAACCACACTCACTACATCATCTAAGGCTTTCTCCGCTGGGTCAAACTTACCGTATTCTTTGAGAAAGGCTTTCCCGGCTTCCTCCGACAGAGATGATAATACATTTCGGACATCCGTATAGGCATAACCCTTGCCAAGCAGATTGTAGTCAAACATCAGCGCAGAGGAGTTGTCTTTAGCAACGACCATATTCGTATAGTAGAAATCGTTGTAGGTTATCGTCCGTCTGGCCTTGCGAAGCAGATCGCTGATAGCGGCATAATTCTGTTCCAGAAGCCCCCATGCTGGCGCGTCTTGGGTTTCGGTCTTGTCCTTTATAGAGGCAATGTTTTCGAGGGTGAAGAAATCTGCCTCGTCATACATAGATTCTCCATTCTGACAAACATAACCGTATCCTTGGCTGTGAAGCTGTTTGTACCATTCTGCAATGCGGCGGACAACTGCGGGATCGGACATATCTTCTTCGATACCCAGACGGTAGACTGGGCTACAATCAATGTCCTCCAGAAGAAGTGCAGAATCCGTGGATGCAATTACCCGGATTGTGGGAACTCCAAGGGACTCTAAGAGCCGATAGTTTCCCATCTCCCGCTTGTGTTCGTCCTTTTGGAAGCACTTGACCACATAGGATTTCTCGCCGCTTACGATTCGGGCAACAGTGATACCATCCTTGTCCTGCAAGATAGAGAAGTTATCACAGGCGATACTCAGCTTGTTCAGTTCTTTGTCAATGATGTTCATAGTCTTCTTCTCCGTTACAGATTTATTCAAATGCCTTCGTCCTTGATTTCAGAGTTGGGCAGATTTCGATAGAACCGCTGGGCATCTTCATTGGAAGCGATAAGGCCAATCAGCGTATCGACTCACTGGTTCTTCAGTTCTTTGCGTAAAGTTTGCATCAGCGCCTGTGCAACTCCTTTATGCCGGCAGCTTTTGATAACGCAGATCCAGTCCAAGTATGCCTTGGCGGAGCCGTCAAAGTGGCTGCAGATCTTAGTGGAGTCAATTCTGTCCGTCACTTTGCCATCCATATAGGCACAAGGACAAACAATTTGCGAAAGCCGGATTCTCGAAGCTTGCGGTAACATCGACTATGTACTTTTTGTCGATCTCCAAACCCCAAAAGTTTTCCTCAGAGCGCAAGTCTCGCTCGAACTGTAAAACATCGGGGATTTGATCCTTTGTGTAGTGTTTGATTTCAATCATGCAAATACCTCTCAATAATCAAATGCGCAACTTGAATGTCTTTCCGTATTATTACACCGATTTTTTGACCCCTATCCTGACTCTGCCCTTCTTTGTCTGCGTGAACTCTTCGCCGAGAATTGCTCTGCCCTTGCCGCGCAGAACGATTTTGTCTTTTGGGGAGAGGCGGCGGTCGGCTTTCAATACCTGCTCGTCGTTTACCGTCACCGCGCCCGAGGCTATCGCCTGCGCCGCCGCCGAACGCGAGAGCGAGAATATCTCGCCCGCTACTGCGTCGAGTCGCGGCGATGCTACGGTGATGCTCGTTTCCTTTATATTTACCTGCGGCGCGCGAACCTCGCCGAGCGGGATTTGTTTAGCCTTGAGCGTAGCGCGTCCCGCGCCCGTCAGATTATCTTCGATATATTTCGCGGCGTTCGGCAGGGCTATGATGTCGCAGCCGTCACTGTGAACGCAGATGTCGCCCACGCTCTCGCGCGTAAGTCCCAGCCCCATAACCGCGCCGAGATAATCCCTGTGGCCTATGTCGGAAAACCTGTCCTTCTCTACTCTCACGGCGCTCAGCGGGCAGCCGTCCGCATAGACTGTGAAAATCTCATTCGGGTCGTCGCTGTCTATATAATCGGGGACGCTGAGCATGACAACGCGCTCCGCTCCCTCGAAGCCGCCCCAGAAGATGAATCTGCCCGCAGTAGAGTGGGCGAGAGCGGCCGCCGCGGAGAGAGACGCGGAATCGAGAAATTTCGATACCGCCGACGGAATATTTTCTCTTTGAGCCTTTTCGATGTTCTCCGATATGTATGCTCTCAGTATGCTGCCTTCCATTTTTGTGCCCCTTTTTCGCTTTCTCGGCTCATTATACCATAAAAATCGCGCGGAGAAAAGCGCCTCAAACCCCCTATGTGGAATTCTATGGACAAAATGACCAAAGATCAAATCCACTAAAAGCAAATCATAAAATTTGTTGGAAATAGATAAAAACAGGTGCGTTTTCGCCTATTTTTGAAAAAAATCCTTTATTTTACATATTTTTTAGCCCCGTATGTATTGCAATTAAGTGTATAATTGTGTAAAATGTCTATAGCGCAGTTGTCAAAATGTCTAAAACGGCAGAAGTTGAAATTATTCAGAATAGGGGTAGATACTATGTCAAACAGGCTTTTCCAGGGTGTCATTCATCAGATGCGCGACGCTGTTGACAGAACGATCGGCGTTATCGACGAGACAGGCACTATAATCTCCTGCAGCGAGCTGGGCAAAATAGGCGAGGTTATCTCGAACGCTTCGCAAATTTTTTCAGAGGACGGCGACCGTATATTAAACGGCTGCACCTACCGTTCGTTCGGCTCTCATATGCAGGCAGAGTATGCTGTTTTCATCGACGGCGAAGATGAGCTTGCAGGCAAATATGCGGATATCTGCTGCGTGGCGCTGAGCAATATCAAGCAGTGCTACGACGAGAAATTCGACAGGGGCAACTTCGTCAAGAACGTTATTCTTGACAACATACTTCCCGGCGACATCGCTATCAAGGCGCGTGAACTTCGCTTCAACAGCGATGCCGTGCGCACCGTTCTTCTCATAAGAATCACCGAGCATAACGATTCCGCGGCGTTCGACGTTATCCAGAATCTGTTCCCGGACAAGACCAAGGATTTCGTCATCAACATAAACGAGAACGAGATAGCTCTCGTCAAGGAAGTCCGCAGCAATATCGAGACAAAGGATCTCGAGAAGCTCGCGCGCTCCATTTCCGATTCTCTGACAACTGACCTTTATATCCACGCATATGTCGGCATAGGCACGACCGTCACGGGCGTCAAGGAGCTTGCCCGCTCGTTCAAGGAGGCTCAGATAGCCCTCGAGGTCGGCAAGGTGTTCGACACGGAAAAGACCATAGTCAGCTACGATAATCTCGGCATAGCAAGACTTATCTATCAGCTTCCCACTACGCTGTGCGATATGTTCATGAGCGAGGTGTTCAAGCGCGGCTCGATTGACAGCCTCGATCAGGAGACGCTGTTCACCATTCAGCGCTTCTTCGAGAACAACCTCAATGTTTCCGAGACTTCCCGCAAGCTCTTTGTCCACCGCAACACGCTGGTTTACAGACTCGAGAAGATAAAGAAGCTCACCGGCCTCGACCTTCGCGAGTTCGACGACGCTATCGTCTTCAAGGTGGCTCTTATGGTCAAGAAGTATCTCGATGCAAAGCCCGTTAAGTACTGATCTGCGGCGTTTACGGTCGGTATAAAGACGCGAGGGGGATACCGCTTTATATAGGAGTGAAAAGTGTGATTGAATTCAGAGATGTTTCCAAGGTCTATGAGAACGGAACACATGCTCTAAACCATGTCAACATCAAGATAAACAAGGGCGAATTCGTCTTTGTTGTCGGCGCATCCGGCGCCGGAAAAAGCACCTTCCTCAAGCTTATGATGCGTGAGGAAGTGCCCTCGCACGGAAAAATCATAATTAAAAACCAAGATTTGAGCAGCCTTACCCGCAGCGAAATACCGTATTTTCGCCGCGGGTTGGGCATAGTTTTTCAGGATTTCCGCCTGATACCCAAGATGACCGTGTTCGACAACGTGGCCTTTGCCATGCGCGTCATCGGCGCGAAGGAGAATACGATAAAAAAGCGCGTTCCGTTCGTGCTCGACATAGTGGGACTGACGGACAAGATGAACTGCTATCCCACCGAGCTCTCGGGCGGCGAGCAGCAGCGCGTGGCTCTTGCCCGCGCCCTTGCGAATAACGCCGACCTCATAATAGCGGACGAGCCCACGGGCAATGTCGACCCGCGAATGAGCCTTGAGATAGTCGATCTGCTCATGCGCTTAAACAGCGAGGGCACGACGGTCATTATGGTCACCCATGAGCACAATCTTGTGCGTATGTATGACAAGCGAGTTATTCTGCTCGAAAACGGAACCGTTGCGGCGGACGGCAAGATGAAGAACTCGGCTCACCGCGAGATAAAGATAAAAGGCTCTCTCGGCCGCCCGGCGGACGGCTTTGCGACAAAGTACCTTGACGACGAGGACGGGGAGGCGGGCAAGCCCGAGAAGCTCTCCGAAAAGGCCGCGGAGATAGCCGACGAGACCGCCGCCGACGATGCTTACAGGCAGGCTCTCGAGAGCTTCGGAAAAGAGAAGGCGGAATACGGGAGCGAATATGACACCTCATATTCCTCCGTCGCTGCCGATTATTCGATATACCTCGAGGACGGAGAGGGGGACGAGAGCGATGAAAAATAACGGAAGCCTCGGTTACCTCTCCCGCGAGGGAATGAGAAACCTCTATGTCAACCGTCTTATGAGCATAGCGTCGATTTCCGTGCTGTTCAGCTGCATGGTGATGATAGGCGTCGCGTTTATGATAACGGTCAACATCAATATGTTCATCGGAAACGTCGAGGATCAGAATGTTATAATGGTATTCGTCGACGACAACGCCACTCAGGCTGAGACCGACGAGCTCGGCTCGAATCTGAGAGGGCTCTCAAATGTCCGCGATTGTAAATTCGTCGGCAAGGAGAGCGGCTTTGCTCAGCTCAAGGACGAGATGGGGGACAGCTCCGTGCTCTTCGACGGGCTGGACAAAAACCCGCTGCCCGATGCATATGAGGTCTCTTTAAAGGATACCGATAAATTTGAAGATACGGTAAAGCGCATATCGGAGCTTCCGAATGTGCTCCATGTCCGCGAGAACAGGCAGCTTGCCAAGCAGCTCGCGGGGCTCAGAAACACGGTCAGCTATATAAGCGTGGGCATGATAGCGCTGCTGCTGATAGTCTCGCTTTTCATCGTTGCAAATACCATAAGAATAACGATGGACAGCCGCAGACTCGAAATAAATATCATGAAGAGCGTCGGCGCGACGAGGTGGTTCATCCGCTGGCCGTTTATGATAGAGGGCATGATGCTCGGCGTTATATCCGGCATACTTGCACTGTTAGCCGTCTGGGGCATATATGAATTGGCGGGCAGAACGCTCGTCAAGAGTCTCGCCGGCATAGGCATGGCGGGAGTCGCCCCGTTCGGCAAATACGCTCTAATATTGCTCGCCGCGTTCATTGTGCTCGGCGTTCTCGCCGGCGCGATAGGCAGCGCGGTGTCGATAACAAAATATCTCAAGGAAAAGGAGTTCGCGATAGTAGATGAAGAATAAGCGTAACACATGGCTCAAAAGAGCGGCGGCGTTTGTTCTTTGCGCGGCGCTCGTGCTTGTGACCGGAGCCTTTCCGACGAGGGTTCAGGCAAAGAGTCTCGATGATCTAAAAAAAGACTACAACGAGCTCGAAAAAGAGATTGAAGCAAATCAGAAAAAGCTCGAAAATATCCAGAATCAGCAGGCGTCGAACGCGGAGAAGATGAAATTGCTCTCTTCTCAGGCAGAGACGATAAGCAGCCAGCTCGACGTTCTGAACTCTCAGCTCTCCGTGCTCAATGCGGATATAGCCGATTATGACAGGGAGATATCGGCGCTCGACAAGAAGATAGCCGACGCCCAGTCGAAGATAGACAAGATAGACGCGGATATTTCTGCGACGCAGGAGAAAATATCCGAGCGACTGCGCGCCACATATATGGCGGGCTCGTCCTCGTGGATAGAGATACTCCTCGAATCGGACAGTATATCGTCTCTGCTGCTGCGTATTCAGCTTTTGGCGAGCGTCACCGAAAACGACAACAAGCTCATTTCAAAGCTCGAAAAGCAGATAGAGGAGCTCAACGCCGCCAAGGCGGAGCTCGACAAGGACAAGAAGGCTCTCGAGGAGAAGCGCTCGTTATTGGTCGAGAAAAAGTCCGAGCTCGACAGCAAGAACAAGACTCTGTCCTCCAAGCAGAGCGCATATAACGCAAACTACCGCCAGATATCCGCCATTATGACCTCGCTCGACAAGAGCAGCGCCGAATATCAGCAGGAGCTGCAGAGGCAGTACCGCAAGCGCGCGGCGTTTGAACGCCAGATAGACCAGCTTGTAAGCGGCGGCTCCCAAGGCGGCGACAACGATTACTATGACAACGGCGAGATGCTTTGGCCCGTTCCGTATAAGAATTCCTACATATCCGCTGGCTACGGATACTACGACCCCGAGGGTGACGGAACCTACACCATGCACCCGGCTATCGATATAGTCGTGCGCGAAAACGGCGTCAACGTCTCCTACGGAAAAAATATAATTGCGGCGCAGAGCGGCAAGGTGCTCGTCAGAGGTTATTCCGACGTTGGCGGCAACTATATCACGATAGACCACGGAGACGGATACAGAACATACTACGGCCATTGCTCGAAGATAATCGCCTCGGCGGGGCAGTATGTTGAAAAAGGCGAGGTCATCGCCTATATCGGAAACACCGGTTATGTCACCGGCCCCCATGTCCATTTCCAGGTCATGCAGGTCAAAAACGGCGTAGTCAACAGGCTCAATCCCTTGAATTTCGTCACGCCTCCGAATTGATTCCAGGCAGGAAGGAACGTGAAAGCAAATGAACAAGAAAATTTCGCTCGGACTTGCAATTGCGCTCATTGTTCTAAGCGTAACCGCGAGCTTTGCAATAACCATGTCGGTCTCTCAGCGTATGTACAACAAGCTGATAACCGACCTTCCCAAGCGCGCGCAGATGTATGACGCGGTTGAAGAGGTCGACAAGATCGTGCGCTCGAAATATTACGGCGACATAGACGAGGCCATGCTTGACTCAAACCTTGAAAACGGCTATATCAACGGCCTCGGCGACAAGTACAGCCGCTATATGAACGCGGACGCCTACAAGCTCTATTCCTCGAAGCTCGAGGGTCGCAGCGCGGGTATCGGCGTTGAGGTCGAGACCGATCCCGTGAGCGGATATCTGCTCATAACGGAGGTCTATCCCAACTCCCCGGCGCAGACCGAAGGCCTTCAAAAGGGCGACAGGATAGTTGCCATAGGCGACGACACGGTAACTGCCGAAAACAGCGCCGAGATGGCGGGCAAGCTCAGCGGCATAAAGCTGACCTCCGTCAGCCTCACTTACAGGCGCGATGATGTGGACAAATCCGTCAACGTCGTCCTCGGCTACACGAATCAGACCGTAAGCTACGAGCTTATAGGTACGGTCGGATATATAAAGATATCCGCGTTCTACAAGAACACCTTAAACCAGCTTGAAAAGGCTATAACTCAGCTCAAAAAAGAGGGCGCAAAGAGCCTTATCTTCGATGTGCGCTCGACCTATGACGGAACCGTCGAGTACACCTGCCGCGTTATAGACCTCCTTGTTCCGACGGCTACCGAGGGCAACAAGGCAATAGCGACGCTCGTTGACAAGACCGGAAAGACCGTCAAGACCTACAGCTCCGACTCAAAGGATATAATCATGCCCATGGCGGTGCTTATAAATTCGGACACTGCGGGCTGCGGCGAGCTGTTTGCCTGCGACCTCAAGGATTTCGGCAAGGCGTTCCTTATCGGCGAAAAGACCGCCGGCAGAGCCGATGTGCAGGAGACCTTTGAATTAAGCGACGGCGGCGCAATAGTGCTGACCACCTCGAAGATGCTTCCCTATATCAGCGACAGCTTCGACGGCAATGGGCTGACCCCCGATACCGAGATAATTCTTGCCGATTCGCTCAGAGAGAATCTCAGCACGCTCGAAAAGGACAGAGACACCCAGTTACAGGCGGCTGTCTCCATGCTTGCGGGCAACTCATCGGAGGAGTAATCCGCAAAAAACGATATTTTGCCTCCCTGCTTTGAAAGCGGGGAGGTTTTTCGTTTGCAGATAAATTATAATGCCCGAAAGCTAAAATACCGGTGCCGCTTTTTCGGCAGTATTATGTCCTTTGCGGCTTTGAAAAACAATATTTTGGGCAGATTAACGAAACTTTTCTCTTATCTGTAAATTTTTATCAAATTGCTTGCATATGGGGACAAAAACGGCTAAAATATATGCGGTATGTAACCAATAACCAATTATACTAAATAACGGAGGAATTCAAATGTCAGTTAAAGTTGCTATTAACGGCTTTGGCCGTATCGGTCGTCTTGCATTCCGTCAGATGTTCGGCGCAGAGGGCTATGAGGTTGTCGCTATCAACGATCTTACCAGCCCCGAGATGCTTGCAAACCTTCTCAAGTACGATACCGCTCAGGGCGGCTATTGCGGAAGAATAGGCGAGAATCTTCACACCGTAGACTTCAAGGCTGCTGAGTATGAAGAGGACGGCAAGACTGTCAAGGTTCCCGGCGCTATCATAGTTGACGGCAAGGAGATCACCATCTATGCCATGCCCAACGCCAAGGATCTTCCTTGGGGCGAGCTCGACGTTGATGTTGTTCTTGAGTGCACTGGCTTCTACTGCTCCAAGGCGAAGAGCCAGGCTCACATCGACGCAGGCGCGAAGAAGGTCGTTATCTCCGCTCCCGCAGGCAATGACCTCAAGACCATCGTCTTCAGCGTCAACGAGGACACCCTCACTGCCGACGACGCTATAATCAGTGCAGCCTCCTGCACCACCAACTGCCTTGCTCCCATGGCTAAGGCTCTTAACGATTACGCTCCCATTCAGAGCGGCATCATGTCCACCATCCACGCCTACACCGGCGACCAGATGATCCTTGACGGCCCCCACAGAAAGGGCGACAAGAGACGTGCCCGCGCAGGCGCTGCCAACATCGTTCCCAACTCGACCGGCGCTGCTAAGGCTATCGGCCTTGTTATCCCCGAGCTCAACGGCAAGCTTATCGGCTCCGCTCAGAGAGTTCCCGTACCGACCGGCTCCACCACCCTCCTCACCGCTGTTGTTAAGGGCAGCGACGTGACCAAGGAAGGCATCAACGCCGCCATGAAGGCTGCCGCTTCCGAGTCCTTCGGCTACAACGAGGATCCCATCGTCTCCTCCGATGTTATCGGTATGAGATTCGGTTCTCTCTTCGATGCAACTCAGACTATGGTTGCTAAGATTGCCGACGATCTGTATGAGGTTCAGGTTGTTTCGTGGTATGACAACGAGAACTCCTACACCAGCCAGATGGTCAGAACCATTAAGTATTTCGCAGAGCTCAGCAAGTAATCGGCGAAGTTCGGTGCCCCGCACGAAAGTGCGGGGCATTTTTTATGAGATTTTTATGAGAGGCTGCACCGACCCGACGCATCGTTGTCGCGGCAACGCAAAAAAAGTTACAGGGCAAGTTTTGCAGCTCGATATTGCAAATCCGCGCTGTGAATATAAATGAAAAAATCCTCCGTACAAAAAAGCACGGAGGAAATTTTTTTACAGGAGGAACGCCTTTGCGAGCGCAAAGTAAATTATAAGCGTTACCATATCGACTATAGTCGTTATCATCGGTCCCGCCATGAGCGCGGGGTCCAATTTTACGAGCTTTGCGATAATAGGCAGGGTGCAGCCGATTATCTTCGCAACTATCACGGCGCAGACCATCGCCGCCGAAACGACGAGGTATACGGAAATTCCGCCGGAGGAGAAGAGGAACATTCTGCCGATGTTGACCGCTGCGAGGGTCAGTCCGCAGATAAGTGCGACTCTTATCTCTTTGAATAAGATTTTAAGATAGTCCTTAGGCCGTATCTCGCCGAGCGCAAGTCCGCGGATTATCAGCGTCGAAACCTGATTTCCGGCATTTCCGCCCGTGTCCATGAGCATGGGTATGCAGGCCGTAAGCCCCGCGACCGCTGCGAGCATATTTTCGTAGTTTTCGATTATCTTGCCCGTGAACGTAGCCGAAACCATGAGCACCAAAAGCCAGAGTATTCTGTTCTTTGCGAGCTTGAAAACGCCTGTCTTGAGGTAGTTGTCGTCCGAGGGATGAAGCATCGCCATCTTCTCGAAGTCCTCGGTGTTCTCGTCCTCGATGACGTCAACGATGTCGTCGATGGTGATTATGCCGACGAGCCTCGACTCGTTGTCAACAACGGGAACGGAGAGCAGGTCGTATTTTCTTGCGATGTCCGCAACGTTCTCCTGGTCGTCGAGCGTGTTGACGCAGATGAGCTGGGAGTCGGTGTCCATTATGTCGCGGATAAATTCGTTGTCCTTTGCCGTCAGCAGCGTGTGCAGGGCGACGGTGCCGATAAGATGGCGCTTGTCATCGATGCAAAAGCAGGTGTAGACGGTCTCCTTGTCGACGGCTGTCGAGCGGATATGATCAATGGCCTGACCGACCGTGAAGAAGTCATGCAGCTCGACCATCTCGATAGTCATTATCGAGCCTGCGCTGTTTTCGGGATATTTCAAAAATCTGTTTATAAGGCATCTTGTCTCTCTGTCCGCCTTTGCGAGCACGCGGCGCACGACGTTTGCCGGCACCTCCTCGAGGAAGTCGACGGTGTCATCAAGAAACATATCGTCGAGCAGGCTTTCAAGCTCGGAATCGGTTATCAGATTGAGAAGCTGCGCCTGAGAATCGGGCTCAAGATAAGAAAAAACGTCCGCCGATATGTCTTTCGGCAGGATGCGGAATATTCTCAGCAACTCGTCTGCCGGGAGCGATTCCATAGCCTGCGCTATATCAACGACGTTTAAGTCGCACAGCTGTTCGCGCAGCTCGGAGAGCTTGCCCTCTGCCAACAGCGTGCTGATATTTTCCAGGATATCACGGCTCATATTGCACCTCTTTCTCTGTGAGGCGCACGCAAAAAGAGCCGATTTTTTTATCGGACAAATTTTTCGGGGCGTGACCCCACAGCTGTATTTTTAGTTTGCCAACTTCGCGGCTTAGGTTTGTCGCTGCCCAAAAAAATTCACCACTTTTCAAAAAAATCTGCGCCGGAAAAGCTCCGACGGAAGCGCTTTCGCATTCCTACAATAGTTTATACCCGACGACGCTAAAAGTCAAGCAATAGAGCAAAAATCTTTAGTAATCGGATGCAATCGGCGAAAACGGGCAAAAACAGCAGAAAAATGCCTGAAAACAGGCAAAAACAAACTTTTTACTTCTTTAATTGTTAACAAAATATGAACTTTTACGGAACACCTCTGTTTTTTGCACGCCGCTGTGCAAAAAATCGGGGTGTTTTGGCTATGGGTGACGGGCGCTCGTGCACCGCCGCCGAAGCGCCCGTGAATATAGATGAGGAGATGAGAGCATGAAAAAGAAAGAACCGCTTTCGCCGAAGGAGGAGAACTTCTGCCGCTTTTTCGTCGCGTCCCGCGAGCCGAGGGCATCGGCGGCGCGGGCGGGCTATTCGCTTCACCCGGAGCGCACGGCGATAAAGCTGCTCGCCGAGCCGGAGATAAAAAGAAGAATAGCGAAGCTCGAAAACGAGCGCGACGCGAAGCTGGCGGAGGTCACGGAGGGCTACCGCCGTCTCGCGTTCGGAAGCGTTGCGGATGCGGTGAGGCTCATTTTGTCGGACGAGCCGCCCTGCGAGTCGGAGCTCGAAAAGCTGGATTTGACAATGGTATCGGATATCAAATGCCCGAAGAACGGGGGAATAGAGGTCAAATTTTTCGACCGGCTCAAGGCGCTCGACAGACTCTGCGAGCTGAGTAACGCCGCCTCGGCAGGTGAGAGCCCGGACTTTTTGACCGCGCTCGAGCGAAGCGCACGGGCTCTGCGCGGCGGTGATGATGAGCGTGAGTAAGAAAAAAGATGCCTTCGAGAGCTTCTCGGAAAAACAGCTGCGGGTGCTCTCTTGGTGGTGTCCGTCGAGCCCGGACAGGAATTTTGACGCGATAATCTGCGACGGCGCCGTGCGCTCCGGCAAGACCCTGTGTATGTCCGTCTCGTTCGTTGCGTGGGCATTTTCGGCGTTTGACGACACATCCTTCGCGCTGTGCGGCAAGACGGTCACTTCACTGAGAAGAAATATCATAACGCCCATTCTCCCCGTGCTGCGCCGCCTCGGCTTCGACTGCCGCGAAAAGCTGTCCCAGCACTTGGTGGAGATAGAGTATTCGGGCAGGCGCAACCGCTTTTACCTCTTCGGGGGCAAGGATGAGGGCTCTGCGGCGCTGATTCAGGGCATGACGCTCGGCGGAGTGCTTTTAGACGAGGTGGCTCTGATGCCGCGCTCGTTTGTCGAACAGGCGTTGGCGCGCTGCTCGCTCGACGGCTCGAAGCTGTGGTTCAACTGCAACCCCGATACGCCTCTGCACTGGTTCTACGAGGAGTGGATAAAAAAGAGCGCGGAGAAAAACTGCCTGTATCTCCATTTCACCATGGACGATAACCCGTCGCTTACGCCCGCGATAAAGCGCAGATACGAGAGCCTTTACAGCGGCGCGTTCTATGACCGTTTCGTTCTGGGCAAATGGGTTGCGGCGCAGGGACTTGTCTATCCGTTCTTTTCGCGCTCGGTCCATGTCGCGGAGCCCGAGGGCATACCGTCGCGCTATTTCATCTCCTGCGATTACGGCACGGTCAATCCGTCGTCATTCGGGCTCTGGGGCGAGTACGGCGGGCGCTGGTACAGGCTGAACGAATACTATTTCGACAGCCGCAGGGAGGGCGAGCAGCGTACCGACGAGGAGCATTACGCCGCGCTCGAGCAGCTTGCCGGCGAGCTCAATATCGAGGCGGTCATTGCAGACCCCTCCGCCGCGAGCTTCCTCGAATGTATCCGCCGCCACGGGCGGTTCCGTGCCGTGCCCGCAAAAAATGACGTTATAGACGGCATCCGCCGCGTTTCGGATGCCCTCAAGGAGCGGCGCATCCTTTTCTCGCAGTCATGCACGGACTGCCTTCGGGAATTTTCCCTCTACAGATGGGATAACACTGCCGCACGCGATGCTCCGAGAAAGGAATACGACCACGCCATGGACGATGTGCGCTATTTCGTATCCACAGTGCTCGCGCACGAGGAGGACGGCTTTTTCGCGCTCGCCATGAGCAGATGACGGTCGGGCGGTCGGCCGTCATGAAAAGGAGGAATAACAATAAATCCGTTCAAAAGAAAGAAAACCGCTCCCGAGCCTGCGGCGGTGCAGACCTCGGCGCGTCCCGCGTCGGGGCTCGGACTGCTCGACAGCTATACTCCGCTCGGCGGAAATCAGACGCGGCTCTACTACGCTCTGCGCGAAGCCGTGCCGATAATCGACGCCGCAATATTCAAGACCGTCCGCCTGACGGGCGGCTTTGAGGTCAGATGCGCCGACGAGCGCCTGCAGGACAGGCTCGACAATTTTATACGCAATGTTCCCGTCGGCGGCAATCAGTTTGGGCTCGAAAGCTTTATCTCCACTTATTTCGAGCAGCTTCTTACCTGCGGTACGGCGGTGGGCGAGATGGTGACGGACTCGGACGGGCATATAGCGGCGCTCTTTAACTCGCCGCTTGAAAACATCGAGCTTCGCCGCGCTGCGGACGGAGTCGGGGTGGACATCTTCTCCGCCTCGCTCGAGGGTATGCCGTCGCCCGTCAGGCGGCCGGAGCTGGTGCTTCTGTCCGTGATGAATCCCTTGCCCGGCGAGGTCTGCGGCTGCTCTATGCTCAAGGGGCTGCCGTTCGTCAGCGGGATACTCATGAAGATTTACAAGACGATCGGGCTCAACTGGGAGCGCATGGGAAACGTCCGCTTTGCGGTCACATATAAGCCGCAGAACGACACGCTCGACCGCGCATATGCCAAGGAACGCGCCATGCAGGTGGCTAAGGAGTGGAGCGAGGCCATGCAGACGGGCGGCGCCGTGAAGGACTTTGTCGCAGTCGGCGACGTCCAGATAAAGGTTATAGGCGCCGACAATCAGATTTTAGACAGCGAGGTGCCCGTGCGTCAGATGCTCGAGCAGATAGTCGCAAAAACCGGACTGCCGCCTTTTATGCTCGGCCTGTCATGGTCATCGACGGAGCGTATGTCGGCTCAGCAGGCGGACGTGCTCACCAGCGAAATCGACGCATACCGCCGCATTTTAACTCCCGTCGTCGAGCGCATATGCCGCACCTATCTGCTTCTCGAGGGAACGCCCTCGCAGGTGGAGGTCGAGTGGGATGACGCTATGCTTCAGGACAATGTCGAGCTTGCGCGTGCCGAGCTCTATGCGGCGCAGGCGGAAAAAATCAGGAAAGAGATTGAAAACGGGGAGTGATAACTACGCAGAACAGTGTTCTTTCGGGCGCTCCGACTCCGCAGGAGCTGGAGCTTATCAACAGTTATACCGTAAAGCCGCTCAAGGCGGAGGAGGTATATACCTTCGGCATCGTGCTTTGCGACAATGAGATCGACCGCGACTTCGAACGCTTTGATATTCCGGCGCTCGAAAAGTTAGCAGAGCTTTTTGTCGGCAAGACGGGGATATTCGACCACAGCATGAGCGGCAGAGATCAGACGGCGAGGATATTTTCCTGCCGCGTCGAGACGGACGAAAATAAAGTCACCTCGGCGGGCGAAAAATATACGAAGCTCTGCGCGAGAGCCTATATGCCGCGCAGCGAGAAGAATGCGGCGCTCATAGAGGAGATAGACGCGGGGATAAAGAAAGAGACGAGCGTCGGCTGTTCGATCGGCAGAAGCGTTTGCTCCGTCTGCGGCAAGGACGGGCGAACCGAGCCCTGCGCCCACATAAAGGGCAGGGAGTACGGAGGCAAGCTCTGCCACAGGATACTCTGCGACCCGACGGACGCCTACGAATGGTCGTTTGTAGCTGTCCCCGCCCAGCCGGCGGCGGGCGTTACGAAGTCCTACCGCGCGGACGAGCAGACCGTAAAGACCGTCAAGCGCCTCTCCTGCGCCAACGGGGGAATGACCCTGACGAAAGCCGAGGCGGCGGGACTTTACGGCTACATAGACGAGCTCGAGAAGCTCGCCCGCGAGGGCAGGGAGTACCGCGAGGAGTTAATATGCGATGTGATACGCATGGGCGCGGCGGCTCTGCCCGATATGCGCGGCGAGAGTCTCTCGGCGATATGCGGCACGCTCGGTCTCGAGCAGCTCAGAGAGCTGAAAAAGGCGTTTTCGGGCGGCGGAAAGCTCAACAGCCAGCTCTCGCCCAAAAATACCGAGGCCCGTTCGGGCAACAGCGAGTTCAGAATTTAAAGGAGGATATTTATGTCAGTTTCAACTAAAGGTTTTTGTGAGAATGTTTTAACTCTCAAGGCGGCAAGCGGACTTAAGGCGGGCGTACCCGTTGCGGTCAGCGCAAATGATACCGTCTCTTCCGCGGGCGCGGACGCAAAGTTCTGCGGCGTCGGCGTCAATGTAAACGGCGGCTATGCGGGCGTTCAGCTCTGCGGTGCGGTCACCCTGCCCTATACGGGCACGGAAGCCCCTGCGGTCGGCTATGCTGCGCTCGCAGCGGACGGAGCGGGCGGCGTTAAGGTCAGCACAAAGGGCAACAACTATCTTGTGCTCAACGTCAACACCGCCGCCAAAACAGTGAGCTTCATGCTCTGATTCTGAAAGGAGAATAATATGACTGCTTTTGATAATATCAGACTTGAAAAAGGTCTCTACGCATCCGGCGATTTCACCGGCGCACTCGAAAAGATAGACCCCTCGGAGAATTACAGCGGCACCGCGCTCGAGGGACTTGACGCGTATCAGCGCCAGCTCAAGCGCTTTAATATCAAGGTCAGCGGAGCGGGCAGCGACGTTGTTGACAAGTTCTTCAAGACCTCCGATTCTGCCGTGCTCTTTCCCGAGTATGTCTCCCGCGCCGTCAGGCAGGGTATGCAGGAGGCGAATGTCCTTCCGCGCATAGTCGCGTCGACTACGGTCATAGACTCGCTCGACTACCGCTCGATAGCCTGCGAGCCGAGCGATGACGAAAAGGAGCTCAAGGTTGTTGCCGAGGGCGCGTTTATCCCCGAAACCAGCGTCAAGAGCAAGGAGAACCTCGTCCACCTGAAAAAGCGCGGCCGCTCCCTTGTCGCTTCCTATGAGGCCGTCCGCTTCCAGCGTCTCGACCTGTTTACGGTGACTCTGCGTCAGATAGGCGCATATATCGCGCGCACTCAGCTCAGCGACGCTGTTGACGTGCTCATAAACGGCGACGGCAACAATAACGCCGCCGCAAACACCGCCGTCGAATCAGCCGGCAAGCTCACCTATACCGACCTTGTCAACTTCTGGAACCTCTTCGACCCCTATGAGCTCAACACGATTATCGCAGCTCCCGCGCAGGTGGCGCAGATGCTCGGTATCTCTGAGTTCAGGGATGCCGCGGCAGGGCTCAATTTCCATGCGACGGGCGAGGTCATAACTCCTCTCGGCGCAGATCTTATAAAGGGCTCCTGTGTGCCTGCGGGCAAGATAATCGGTATCGACCGCAGCTGCGCCCTCGAAATGGTCACCACAGGCCCCGTCTCCACCGAGTACGACAAGCTCATCGACCGCCAGCTCGAGCGCGCGGTTATAAGCTCGACGGCGGGCTTTGCAAGGATATTCGACTCCGCCGCCCGCACCCTTACCGTCTGACGGCGGGGGTGAGAGCATGATAACTCAGTGGAGCGTACTCTCCCTGTTAAAACAGCTTACGGACATCGGCGAGGAGGAGGAAAAGCTCTGCCTCGGGATAGCCCTGAGCTCGCTCGAACGCGTACAATCGAGATTAAGAGCCGATGCGGACATGGACGATGTGAGAATCGCTCAGGCCGCCGCGGGACTCGCCTATTACGCCCTGTGCGTGCGCCGCGCGGGCAATTCGGACGGCGTCGAGAGCTTTAAGGCCGGCGACATCACCGTTAAAAAGGGCGCGGACAGCTCGCTTAAATTCGCGGCGTCTGTGCGCGACGCTGCTCTCGCCGAGCTCACGCCTCTTTTGAGCGACGACGGTTTCTTCTGCTGCGGGGTGGAGATATGAACCTCTCGGCGGAATTTGAAAAGTGGGGCAGGGTGCTCGTTATCGAGAATACCGACTCCACAAGAACCGCGCCGTTCAAGGGCTTTATTCAGCCGCTGAGATACAAGAACAAGATGTACCTCTACGGCGTAAACACCGAGATAGGCTACAATTCGCAGGGCTATTATCTCTATATCGGCCCGCCCGAGCACGATCTGACGCTCAACGAGGACGCGCTGATAATCGACGGAGATATAAAATATCAGATAGACCGCGCGGAGAAGATAAAGCTCGGCGAAGAGGTGCTCTATGTCTGGGCTGTTGTGCGAACGGTCGTTGAGATAACGGAATAATTTTAAAGGGCTGCCGGGCTTTCCCGGCAGTCCGGTTTCAGGGAGGTTTTTATGAGTACAATAAGTGTTCTGCCCTCGCAGATAGCGGGCTGGCTTTCCGAGCAGACAAGTCTCGGCGGGATAAGATTCATAACCGAATATCCCGCCGTCAAAAAGGAGATACCCCTAAAGCGCGTCACCGTCGCCGTGGGCATAGGGGAGATGGAAATAGTGGACAGCTTCACCGAAAACGACGAGGGTGTGCTGATAAAGAACGAATACTGCCGCCTCGCAACTATAAAGATAAAGCTTGCCATCCATGTCCCTTACAGCAGGGGCGGCGCTGCCTGCCATGATATTTTGACCGCCATTATCGACTGCCTGACCTTCGACACGGATTTGAATGTTGTCGAGTCCGGCTGCTCCGGCGTCAAGGCGGACAGGGACACCGACGCCTTTGTGCTCGACGCGTACATACTCATGCAGGCGGATTTCTGTCCCGCCGACACAACGGGCATGAACTTCCACTGCTTCCTCGACAAGACCCTGCTCTGCGGCTCGCACGTCCGCGATACCGTGAAGCACGTCACCGCCGAGGATAAGGCTCTGTGGAACGCGCCTGTAAAAATCGGCTCGTATACGGGCACGGGTGCAAAAAGCCGTTCTGTAAAAGTCGGCTTCAAGCCCACCGCCGTATTTGTTTTTTGCAGGAGTATGCCCGCCGCTATAGCTGATTTTTCGGGCTCGTCAACAAACTGCTATGTTGCCGCCGCGACTCAGGGAGGCGGTATGGCGGGAGTCGGCATAACCTCCGACGGCTTCAGTATCAGCTCGGCGAGCGCCGTCAACGGGGGCAAGAGCCAGCTCAATGATTTGGGCATGACCTATTCGTATATTGCGCTGAAAATATGATTTGCCGACCCTTTTATCGGACAGAGCTTCCTTTTGCTGCGCTAAAAATGTGATTTTGCATCATTTAGTGCAACTTTCGGGGCGAATTTAAAATATTTACCCGTTGACAAATATTTGATGTGATACTATAATTATAAGCGTAGCACGAACAAATGTTCGAAAACAAGGAGATGAGCAAATGTCAAAAAGAAGTGTCGGGGCGGCGATGGATTTCTCGTTTCCGACTCCCGAAGAGCGGCAGGCGGCGATGTGTGTCTGCTGCGGCTCGCACTGCCCGGGCTGCGAATCACCGGATGACTACGCATGGCGGCGCAGAGATGTTGACCTGTCATTGCTTACCGACGAGGTGATAAAAACGAGGCTCACGCCGCGCGAGAGGGAGGTGACCGAGGCCTATTGGTTCGACGGCCTGACCGTCTCCGCAATAGCCGAGAAAATAGGCGTGTGCCCGTCGAGCGTATCGAGACGGCTCGAAAAGGCACAGAGAAAGATTTATGACGCGCTGAGCTTTACCGTTAAGTATCAGCATGATTTGGAGAGCGTCGAATTCCTGCCGATAGCCGTCCGAAGGGCTCTCGCCGTGAGCGCGGCAAAAAGATACGAGCCGGAGAGCATAGGCGGCAGGATAAAGAAGCTCAGATGCGGCGAAAACATAGGCGAGCAGATGCTCTGCGATGCGCTCGGAATGCGAATAAAGACGCTTAGAATGATAGAGAGCGGAGAAAAGGAGCCGAGCCTGCACCAGCTGACGGAGCTCGCCGGTTTTTTCGGCACAACGGCGGATTATCTTTTGAAGGGAGAAGAAAAATGACGTTCAACAAAACGCTTTGCGACCTTGCCGACGAATATTTCGAGCAGGCGCAGGTACTCGAGGGGATAATTGCAAAACACAGAAAACGCCTTGCGTCTCTCCCTAATCCGGAGACGAGCCGCGAGGCCTACGGGATAAAATCGCTGCTCAATGTGCTCTATGCGGAGCACAGGGACGTAATGGAGACGGCAAATTTTCTCAAGGACAACTATTCCGGGGAGGAAAATCAATGAGAGATATAAAAGTAAAAATACTTGCGGACGGAACGGCTCAGGTTGAAGAGCCGTTCTGCTTTTGCGGGGAGCATAATGCGGCGCGGCTTTGTATCACGCTGAACGAAGAGCTCAAAACCGATGCGTCGTATTATCTTCTGAGCTTCGACGTTTACGGGCTCAGCCGCCGCATAATGTCGAATATTATAAGCGGCGCGGACAGCGCGCCCGCCTGTGTCAAGGACGGTGTTATATATTGTCCTCTGCCCGAGGCGCTGACCTCGACGGGCGAGCTCTCGGTTCAGGTCGAGGCGCACAGACGCGATGAGCTTGAAGTGAAGGCGGTAGTAAAATCCTCCGTGTTTACCCTCGGCTTTGAACCGTCGGTCATGGGCGCTGACGGCGAACTTGAGGAGGCGTGCGGTATTTTGCCGCAGATTGCCGCTGCGGTGGAAAGTTTGAGGGATTTAAAAGCCGTGTTCGGCGATCTGGACGACTTCAGATTTGCCATAATCAACGCGCTCGGCTACACTCCGAGTCAGCCGGCCATGCGATCCATCTGCAACAGCGCGACGGTGTCCGAGTATACCCGCAATAATTCGGAATACTGCATGACGGGGCTTCAGACACTCAATATAAAATATCCCGAAGCTACAGAAAAATTCGAGTCTTGGATGCGCCTGACCTTTGCCGAGAGCGGGACAATCACCGTCACATTTCCCACTGATACCAAATATATCGGCACAGCGCCCGATTTCAAAAACGGCGAGACGTGGGAGCTCAGCTTCAAGGACAAGGTACTGGCGGCTCAGAAGGTCGGTGAGGGTACTTGAACAGGCGCAGATTTATATGGCAAGAGGCGGAGACGCAGAGCGGACTGCCGAGCAGCTATACCGCAGTCGATTATTTGCAGTCCTCGGGCACGCAGTGGATAGACACGGGCTACAGGTACGGCGCAAGCAGCGATGTTGAGATTAAATTCAGCGCTCCCGACACGGACAACGGAACAGATTTAGGGGCGATGGATTCGAATGACGCAAAATATAAATTTGTAATCGTACTTGCCGGTGGACTTCTATGGCTTGGACGGGGCAGTGACGGTAACAATATCCATGTAGACGGTATGCAAAAACCGATAACTTTGCGCAATATCGGGAAGTTGTTCAAAGTGACAGACGACACGGGTAAAGAAAGAACAAAAACGGTTGAGGATGCAGGATATGTCGGACCCGAGCGGACAATATATCTCTTTGCCCGACACACTACGACGGGTGCAACCAATATGAGCAAATCACAAATTTATTATTGCCGATTCTATGAAAACGGCGAGCTTGTTTGCGATATGCGCCCGTGCCTCGATGCTGACGGCGTGCCGTGTATGTACGATTTAATAAGACGGCGGACTTTATACAATCAGGGCACAGGCTCTTTTGCGTGGGGGTGATTAAATGATATACGGAAAACTTGTGGACGGCGAGCTCAGAGGAGCACCGCGACCGATAAAAACGGCGGACGGCGACGTATTTACAAACGACCCGTCAATATACCTCGCTAACGGCTATAAGCCGATAATTTTAACGGACTGCCCGTCCGACGGGAAGAGCTATGTCGGCTCATGGACGGAGACGGAGAGCGAAATAACGCAGGTGTGGACGGAGCAGCCGCAAACGGACGAAGCGACCCCCGAGCAGATGGAGACGGCACTACATCAGATAGGAGGTGCGGTCGATGAAAATCAGTGAAGTTAATAACATCGTCGAAAAATCAACGGCCAAGATAATAGAAGCGGCCGAGGTCAGGGCGGACTTGCTCGCGGTAGCTGCGCACATCCCAAAGGGACAGCGAAAAAAATACGGTGCGGAGCTCGAGCGCATCTTAGCAAAATATGACGGTTGGCGGGAGGCATAATGTGAAAATCTGTATTTCGATAGGGCACGGAAAATCGGTGCGAGGCGGCTACGACAGCGGCGCCACCGGCGGGGGCTATCACGAATTTCGCATAGCGCGAAGAATAGGCTTTTACATAGCCGAAGCGCTTAAAAGCTACGGCTGCGATGTGTCGCTCATAAATTACGAAGCCGATATGTATCTCACGGACAGAATAGCCTTCGTCAATCGCGGAGACTTCGATCTCGCCGCCGAGATCCATCTCAATGCGGGCGGCGGAACGGGGAGCGAGGTCTATTATAAGCACTCGGACTCAAGAGGCAAAAAACTCGCCGCAGTGATAAGCGCGGGTATTGCAAAGACATTTTCGCTGCGCGACAGGGGAGCTAAAATAAAGCTCAATTCAGCGGGCAATGATTATTTCGGCTTTGTCCGCTCGGTAAAGTGCCGCAGCCTGCTTATCGAGACCGTGTTCATAGACAGCTCTTCGGACAGGAAAAATGTCGAGACCGAGGCGGGGCAGAGACTGTGCGGGAAAGCGATAGCCGAGTCGATAGCCGCATTTTACGGGCTAAAAAAGACCGCGCCGCAGAAAGCTAAGCCCGTCTGCGATATCCGAGCGGGCGACCGCGTGAAGATAGTCGGAAAGACATATGCCACGGGTCAGCGCATTCCCTCGTGGGTGAAATTAAGGACTCATACCGTCGCAAGGCTCGACTCAAAGCGCGCTTTGCTCAAAGAGATTAATTCGTGGGTTTTGATTTCCGATTTAAGGCTCGCAGAAAGACCGTCCGTCTCTGTCGGCAGTGTGGTTTCGATAAAGCCCGGCGCAGTCTACGGCGGCTGCACCTCGGCGCGCGGAAGAAAAGTGCCCGAGGCACAGCTCTCTCCGAAAAAACACACCGTCACAAAAATCCGGCAAAACCGCGGCACGCTCGAAGCCCTGCTCGGCGATATTTCGAGCTGGGTCGCGGTCGGCAGCCTCGAGGAGGTGTGAGATGAACTCGGAAATAACTGTTGCCCTGCTCTCGGCGGCGGGTACGCTCTTAGGTTCGCTCGGCGGAATACTCGCCTCAAACAGACTGACAAATTACCGCATAGCGCAGCTTGAAAAGCGGGTGGACAAACATAATAACTTAGTTGAGCGCATGGCGACTGCGGAGGATTCGATAAAATCCGCGCATAAGCGTATAGACGACCTTGCGCGCAGAAAATAAGGGGGATTTTTATGAAAAAGCTTTTTGAATATGCAAAGAGAGTGTCGGTAGGCACCTGGGTCAGGGGCATTCTCTCTCTGGTGTCGATAGTCAACATGGCGCTTGCCGCGTTCGGAAAAACGCCGCTCAATATAGAATACGGCGAGCTTTATACGACGATAAGCCTGATTTTTGCCGCCGCCGTCGGCTTTGCGAGCTATTGGAAGAACAACAGCTTCACCTCGGCGGCGATAGAGGCGGATAAATTCCTGCATGAGCAGCGCATAGCGGAGGAAAAAGATGATAACGGCAATTCTATATAATTTAATGAACTTGACAGGGCTTTATCTGGCGTTAATATTTTTTGTGATACGCCGTATTTTCGGACTGCTTTGAAATAGACCGAGCCGCCGTGGGGGAACTCCTCTGCGGCGGCTTTTTTGTTTCAATTTCTCTTTAAAAATGCTTGCAGACGCAACATTCTTGCGTTATACTGTAATTGCCGTATTTTGTACTCGGGCTATAATCCGCAGGGCGGAAAAATATATTTTGGAGAGAAGAATATGCTGGATTTAAAACAGACCGACAGAATGCTCAAAAAGCTGGAGCGCTTTGTCGATATCATCGAACCGATGATTTTTGAAAAAGTCGGCGAGACGGGACCCGTCAGCGCATTTGCCACGCTCGAACGCTTCCACAGTATTCCGGAGAACAGCCTGTTTGACCCGATAGAAAAGGGCTACAAATGGGGCGAGGAGTTCGGTTACTGCTGGTTCAAGACCGATTTTGTAGTCCCCGACGGACTTGACGGAAAGGATATCTTCATCCGCCCGCATATCTCGTGCTATGAGGGAACTCTTTGGGTGGACGGCGTGCCCTACGGCAACTTCTGCACGAAGATAGTTTTCACCGGTCACGGCAACCATTACTGCGACCTGCTCAGAAAGGACGCAAAGGCCGGCGATAAAATAGCAATAGATCTCGAATACTACGCGGGTCATTCGTATAAGGGCTGCCACCCTACGGAGAATCTCCCGCTGCTTACCTATGATTTCTCTTATGAGGGCATAGATATCTGCGTCAAGAACTACGCCGTTCAGGAGTTCTATTTCGATTTGCGCACCCTCGTTCAGCTTGTCAAAAACCTGCCGGACAGCTCGTTCAGACGCGCGTCCGTAATAAATGAGCTTGAGCAGGTTTTCAGGGAGATATATCAGTCGCCCGACGATGTTGACCGCGATGAGTTTATGGCGGCTCTCGAGAGAGCGAAGCCCTATCTCAAAAAGGCGCTCTCCGTCAAAAACGGTGACGATGCGCCCAAGGCCGTGCTCATAGGTCATTCGCATATGGACACGGCGTGGCTCTGGCACGTTGGAGAGACGGTCAAGAAGTGCGCGCGCACCTATGCGAATCAGCTCGCTCTCATGGACGAGTATCCGGAATATAAGTTCATCCAGAGCTCATCCTGCCACAGCGACTTCCTGCGCCGCAAATATCCCGACCTCTTCGCGCGCATCCAAAAGAGAGTCAGCGAGGGCAGATACGAGCCTAACGGAGGCGTGTGGGTCGAGTGCGACTGCAACATAACCTCCGGCGAGTCCATGGTCAGACAGTTCCTCTGGGGTCAGAGATTCACGAGAAAGTATTTTGATTTCACCTCGAATTGCTTCTGGCTGCCCGATACCTTCGGCTACAGCGCGGCCATACCGCAGATAATGAAGGGCTGCTGCGTCGATTATTTCCTGACTACTAAAATCGACTGGAACGATACGAATGTTTTCCCGCTCGATACATTCTATTGGGAGGGCATAGACGGCACAAAGGTGTTCACCCACTTCAACCGCACCCACATCTGGCCCGACGCAGAGGACCTTTTGACCTATGTCACGGGCACACCCGAGAATAAACACTCCTGCATAAAAGACAGGCGCGTGACCGATACCCGCATTATCTCCTACGGCTACGGAGACGGCGGCGGCGGACCGCAGTTTGAGATGCTCGAGGCGGCAAGACGCTGCGCCGACCTCAACGGCTGCCCGAAGTCCGAGCACAAGCTTGTCGGCGAGGCGATGAAAGAGCTCGAACGCAATGCCTTTGAGCCCGATACCTACGCGGGCGAGCTGTATCTTGAGCTGCACCGCGGCACGCTTACCAATCAGCACGTCATAAAGCGCAACAACCGTAAGGCGGAGTTCGCGCTCAGAGACCTTGAGATATTCACGGTAAACGATGCCGTGAAGAACAATAAAACGGCGGACAGTGCGGACATAGCTCCGCTCTATGAAAAGCTGCTCGTCAACCAGTTCCACGATATTCTCCCCGGCACCTGCATTCCCCGCGCCCATGAGGAGTCCCGCGCTATGACCACCGCGCTTATAAAGCGCGCCCGCGACCTCGTCAGGGAATTGGCAGAGAGCGATGCTTCCGACTGCGTGACAGTCACAAACACCCTCTCCTTTGACCGCTCCGACGTGATAGTTCTCGACTACAGCGGCAAAATCGTTGACGGTGATTACAGGCAGCAGGTCTATACGGATTTGAGAGGCAACAAAAAGCTCATGGTGGGCGGCGTGACCGTTCCCGCGTTTTCGAGCGTTACGCTGAAGCTCGTCGACGGCAAAATCGAGGGCGAGAGTGCGTTCAGGCTCGACGGTGAGCTCCTTGAAACTCCGTTTGCGTCGGTGAAGTTCGCCGATAACGGCACGATTTCGTCCTTTGTCGATAAGCGCGCCGAGCGCGAGCTTTGCGGCGACGGCTATAATCTCAACACTCTGCTCTTAGCGGAGGATTTCCCGTGCGATTGGGATAACTGGGATGTTGACGCCGATATTGAGATGAAGTTCGAGGATGCCTCGAAGCTCATCAGCCGCGAAATAATTTCCGACGGCTCCGTCGCGCTCGTTATCCGCAGCAAGTACGCGATAAGCGACAAATCGACCGTCACGCAGGATATGATATTCTTTGCGGACAGCGCCGAGGTGCGTTTCGATACCGTCATGGATTGGCAGGATAACCACCGCTTCCTCAAGGCGGCGTTCGATACCTCCGTCAGACAGGAGTTCGCCCGCTTCGATGTCCAGTTCGGAAATGTAAAGCGCCCGACCACCCGCAACAACAGCGTTGAAAAGGCGAAGTTCGAGGTGCTCAACCATAAATATACCGACCTCTCCGAGACCCGCTTCGGCGTCGCCGTCCTCAACGACAGCAAGTACGGCATAAGCGTAAACGGCGGCAAGCTGCGTCTGTCCCTGCACAAGGGCGGTCTGCGCCCCGATTTCAAGGGCGACAGAGGCTTCCACCACTGCGTCTATTCGTTCCTGCCGCATGACAGCGGCTTCTCCGCCGAGAGCGTTATCAGACCGGCATATGAGCTTAATGTTCCCGCCGCCGTGACAGACGGAAAATACGAGGCGCAAAAGCTCATTGATATCGATGCCGACAACATCTTTGTCGAGGCCGTAAAGCCCTGCGAGGATGCGGAGCGCGCGTTTATCGTGCGTATGTATGAGGCGGAGGGCACGTTCACAACCGCCGATGTCCGTTTCTTTGACGGCGCAAAGAGCGTGAAGATAACCAATATGCTCGAGGAGGAGCAGAGCGAGGTCGAAAGCATCGCACACGCGAAGCTTCAATTCAGACCCTTTGAGATAAAGACCCTCAAGGTCACTTACTAAAGGAGGAACGGCATGACAGTCGAAAAGCTTGAGCTTAAAAGCAACCCCGGCGCCACGCTCACGGCGTATTTGCTCGATACCTCCAAGGAAATGCCGAATATGAAAGAGCGCCCGGCGGTTCTGGTCATTCCCGGCGGCGGATACTATATGTGCTCCGACCGCGAGGCCGAGCCGATAGCCATGGCGTTCGCCGTGCACGGATACAATACCTTTGTCCTGCGCTATACCGTGGGCGAGGGTAAGGAGTTCAAAATGCCCCTTGCCGACGCAGAGGAGGCGCTGGCGCTCATACGCGAAAAGGCGAAGGAGTGGCGCGTTACAACCGATAAGATAGCCGCCATCGGCTTTTCGGCGGGCGCGCACCTTGCGGCCGCGCTCTCGACCATGGGCAGCACGCGCCCCAACGCGTGTATCCTCGGCTACCCGTGCATTCTCTCCGAGATAAGCCGCATTCTGGCTTTCCCCGTGCTGTCGCTTGACGAATATGTGGACAGCAGCACTCCGCCCACGTTCATCTTCGGCAGCGCGACGGACAAAACCGTTCCGATAATAAATTCCGTAAAATATGCCGAGGCGCTCGCCGAAAACAAAGTGCCGTTCGAAATGCATATTTTTGCCAAGGGCTGGCACGGCTTCTCTCTGTGCACTCCGAGCGTCTGCGACAAGCCGGAGTCGGTCATAGAGAACGCCCGCGCCTCGCAGTGGGTGAAGCTCTGCACAGACTGGCTCTCCGATACATTCGCTTTGGGCGAGATATAAAAAAACAAAATGAGTCTCCGACACACGGAGGCTCATTTTTATGCCCGTTTGCAAAAGTGGAAATTCTCTGTCCCTAAACGGAAAAATTACAGTCCCAACAGTTGTTTTCTCTTCGCGTCAAACTCTTCTTGAGAAATAATACCGAGATCGAGAAGATTTTTAAACTCCAGAATCTGTTCCGCCGGGGATTTTTCAATTATAGGGGTTGTTGCCGAATTGCAAGCTTGGGTTTCTGTAAATGCGAGTTTTTTTCGTTCGATTATATCGTGTAATCCTCCGTAAATTGTAGAACCATATCGGATATTGGTTATAGCTGTAATGTTTTCCCATATTGTATCAATAGTAATTTTAGCTAACCCAAAATTGCCAACGCCGCTATTGTTTATAGTTACGTCATTTATGTTCTTCAAGCTAATAGTTTGTGTGAAATCGCCGAACAATTTTCTTTTTGCAATAAGCAATCTGCGATTAGTGATTACCCAAATTGCGCCAGGCACATCTTCTGTTTTTTTCGGTTGTACATTGGCAAGGAAAGCGAATTCGATTTCTTCGTCGGGGTTGAGCTGTTCCAATAGGAAGGCGCAACTATTAAGAGCCATCTTTTTTGAGTACATGACGAAACCTAAATTATTGGATAGTATATGATCCAATAGCTGTTGTGCATTGAAAAATTTCATTTTTTGTCGCCTTTGTTTTTTTATGGAAATAATTCTATGTATACAGCCTATCATGTATTTTTTGTTTTGTCAAGAAAAATTCTGCATTCTGTGTCCTCATTGAATCCGGAAGCGGGTTGTGGTATAATCTACCCGTTACTAAGTTCGGAGGTGGCTTTTTATGGATAAAAAAGTAGCGGTCCTGACAGGCGGAACATCGGGCATAGGTATGCAGACGGCGCTTGCGCTTAAGGACGCGGGATATACCGTTTATGAATTGAGCCGCAGGGCGCAGGGAGTCGAGGAACTGAATCACCTTGTCGCCGATGTCACGGACGAGGCGGCGGTGAAGAATGCCGTCGATGAGATAATCGAACGCGAGGGCAGAATAGACGTGCTCGTCAACAACGCGGGCTTCGGCATCTCCGGCGCGGTCGAGTTCACAAAGACCGAGGATGCGAAGCGCCTTTTTGACACGAACTTCTTCGGCATGGTCAATATGAACCGCGCCGTTATCCCTGTCATGCGCGAAGCGGGGCGGGGGAGAATAGTCAACATAGGCTCCGTCGCGGGTCAGATACCGATTCCGTTCCAGACCTATTATTCCGCCGCGAAGGCTGCGACAAATTCATACACTATGGCTCTCGCAAACGAGCTTCGCCCCTACGGGGTCACCGTCTGCGCGGTTCAGCCGGGCGACATAAAGACCGGCTTTACAAAGGCGCGCGAAAAGTCAATAGACGGCGACGACATATACGGCGGTCGCATAGGCCGCTCGGTTGCCCGCATGGAGCATGACGAGCAGACGGGTATGGAGCCGTCGATAGCGGGAAGGTTTATAGCCGATGTCGCAATGAAGAAAAAGGTCAGCCCGATATACACGATAGGCGCGAGCTATTCGTTCCTGACTTTCTTGACGCGCTTTATGTCGCGAAAGACGATGAACAAAATAATCGGCTCGATATACGCAAAATAAGAACAGTATTTTCGGGAGTCTCCGCTGTTCGGCGCGGCGGAGACTTTTTTAAGAAAAACTGAAAAAAATTGCAAATAAGACTTGACAGAACGGCGAATTTATAGTATATTAATCTGCGTCGTCGGACGAAAAACCGATCGATCAGGGAGCATAGCTCAGCTGGGAGAGCACTTGCCTTACAAGCAAGGGGTCACAGGTTCGAGCCCTGTTGTTCCC